>ENA-UOJD01002801-UOJD01002801.1-human-gut-metagenome-genome-assembly--contig:-P48-NODE-2801-length-13745-cov-8.200365_pt1 | contig 13745 bp, 14 predicted proteins | sample MGYA00242342_ERZ723889 | MGnify/ENA metagenome assembly ERZ723889
GCGACGCCTATCAGGGCGAAGGCCCGGTGCTGTACGTCTCCGACATTCACGCCACAAAAAAACCGGAAAACGAAGTGGTTTCGTTTTGAAAACAGGAACTCCACCCCTATGGGTGGAGTTCCTGTTTTCAGTGAAGAGTTGTAGTATGCCGCCGCTGGCGGCATGATTGGAATAGCGGCGGGGTGAGAACACCCCGCCGCTTGCTTTTGGCAGCAAAATCGTCAGATTTTGCGCCAGTTTACTTCATGGTCAGACTGTTCTGCAGCACCATGACGCTGTACAGGAACAGCACGTCCTCGCTGCCGTCAAATGTCAGGTAGCGGCCCAGAAGCTGGCTGGGCAGATACCGGATATCCACCGCGTAAATGGTACGGTAGCTCTCCGCCAGCAGCGGGATCAGGCTGCTGCCGAAGGAGTCCCGGAACACCACCAGCGTTTTATCCGTGGCGGACAGGGGACTGTCGATGCGCAGCAAGGACTTGCTGCCCTGCAGATAGAGGTCGTAGGGGGTCTTTGTGTCCACGGCGGACAGGTCGTACAGGCTCTCCTGCGCTTCCGTTTCGTAGTCATAGACGGTACAGGCATCCAGCGTCTCGCCGGTGAGATACCGCAGCGTGTCCGCCGTCAGGGGCTCCTCTGTTTTCCCGGTGTAGCTGCCGAAAAAGGGCGTGTCCACGGCGTTCTCCTGAAAATCACCGGCCAGCGGCACGTCCATGGCCTGCGCCAGCGTCTGCGCCGTAGGCACAAGGCATTCCTGCCGCCAGTGGGGGTCGGTGCGGTAGTAGTCCTCCAGCGTCAGCCCCGGCGCAATATCCACATACCGCACAAAGTCCAGCTGCGCCAGCAGCGCGTCCGCCGTTTCCTGTGCAGAGGCGGGGGTATAGCCCTCAATGGCCGGGACGAAGCTGCCCTTGTCGGGGATGACGGACAGGTAAATATGGCCGTCATTGCCGGTCAGGTAGCTATCGTAGAGCTGCTGGAGCTTCCGGGCGGCATAGTCCAGCGACCGCTGGTCATACGCCGCCTCGGTGGAGACAGCATAGCCGCCGCTGACATACACGTCAGGAAGCGCCGCTACCGGCGGCGCTTCCTGTTCGGGCACCCATTTTACCGCGCCCAGCAGCAGGGCACAGCTCAGCAGCACAAAGGCTGCCCGTTGCACGGCGTTTCTCACGCCTGCATCGCCTCGTCGTAGGCCAGCTCCATGCCGAAGATGCCGTTGAGACGGCTGGCAAAGGCGTCCACCAGATCCTCCGCGCCGACCACTGTCACCACGTACTCACCACGGACGGCCACCACTACCTTTTCGGGGAAGCCGCACATCCAGTGATGCTGCTGGATGCTGTCCCGCAAGGAAGAGGCCAGCTCCTTGGCGTCGCCGGTGGCGTGATAGGCAGCGGCGGTGAAGGTGTTGGCGTTGAGGGCGTGGGACAGCGTAGCCGCCTGATCCACCTGCGCCGCCTCCGGCAGAGCCAGATTGGCCTCTGCCGTGGCGCGGTCGGACAGGTCGTAGTCAGCGGGTGCGTCCTCGACCATATTCTCGCCGGTCTTGCCGCCTACCACAGAAAACTTCTCGTCATCGCCGTAATCGTTCCATGCCGTCTCCAGAATCCCCAGGGCACTGGTGATCTCGGCGGGCTTATCGCCGGACTGGTCGTCCTTGGCGTCGTTGCTGCTGCCGCAGGCCACAAGGGATAGGGCCATCACAGCGGCCAGCATCAGGGCAAAAAACTTTTTCATTGAAATATCCTCCTTGGTTTCCACAGTTGCTGTGGGTCTGCTTTGTTAGACGCACTTCCGCATGATTTTGTTCCCGGAAATTTGTGGAAAATATATGAATTATTATAGCCAGGTTTGGTCAAATCCATAAGGCAGCAGCTCTTTCAGGGCAAACTTCTTGGCGTCGCCCGCCTTGTTGATGCAGAGTACCTCCATCTGCGGGGCAAACTCCATCATCACCTGACGGCAGGTACCGCAAGGGACGCAGTAGTCCTCGCTGCGGCCGGCGATGGCGATGCGAACGAAGTCCCGGTGCCCCTCGCTGACCGCCTTGAAGATGGCGGTGCGCTCGGCACAGATGGTGGCGCCGTAGGCGGCGTTTTCGATGTTGCAGCCGGTAAACACCGTGCCGTCGGCGCACTCCAGCGCCGCGCCTACGGGGAAGTGGGAATAGGGGATATACGCCCTATCCAGCATGTCGATGGCCTTTTGGCAAAGCTCTTTTTCCGTCATGATCGTCTCTCCTTTTAACTTAATTTTGCCTGACCGGTATACAGCTGATAGTACCGGCCCTTTTCCTCCAGCAGCTGGGCGTGGTCGCCCCGCTCGATAATCTGCCCGTTCTCCAGCACCAGAATGGCCTGCGCGTTGCGGACGGTGGACAGACGGTGGGCAATGACGAACACCGTGCGCCCCTCCATCAGCGAATCCATGCCCTTTTCGATCAGCGTCTCGGTGCGGGTATCGATGGAGCTGGTGGCCTCGTCCAGAATCAGCACCGGGGGATCGGACACAGCGGCGCGGGCAATGGCCAGCAGCTGCCGCTCGCCCTGACTGAGCCCCGCGCCGTCACCGGTGATGACGGTGTCGTAGCCCTGGGGCAGATGGCGGATGAAGCTGTCGGCGTTGGCCAGCCTGGCGGCGGCGCGGATCTCCTCGTCGGTGGCGTCCAGCTTGCCGTAGCGGATGTTGTCGGCAATGGTGCCGGTGAACAGGTGGGTATCCTGCAGCACCATGCCCAGCGACCGCCGCAGGGAGTCCTTGGCGATGTCCTTCACGTCGATGCCGTCGTAGGTGATGGTGCCCTCCTGAATGTCATAAAAACGGTTGATCAGGTTGGTGATGGTGGTCTTGCCTGCGCCGGTGGAGCCTACAAAGGCGATCTTCTGGCCGGGCTTGGCAAACAGGGACACATCGTGCAGCACCGTCTTTTCCCCGTCGTAGGAGAAGGTCACGTGGTCGAACCGCACGTCGCCCCGCAGCTCCACCAGTGTGCCGTCGGGCTTCTTCCATGCCCAGCGGCCGGTGCGCTGAGCGGTTTCGGTCAGCGTGTCGCCGTCCTTTTCCACACGGACAATGACGGTTTTTCCCTCGTCGGTCTCCGGCTGGGCGTCCATCACGGCGAAGATGCGCTCCGCGCCTGCCGCTGCCGCCAGCAGCGTGTTCACCTGCTGGCTGATCTGGCCGATGGGCTGGCTCACCTGCTTCACATACAGCAGGTACGCGCCCAGCGAGCCCACGTCGAACATGCCGCCGATGGCCAGCAGTCCGCCTACGCAGCAGGTGACGGCGTAGTTGATCTTGCTGAGGTTGCCCATGGCAGGCATCATCATACCGGCGTAGGCCTGCGCCGCCGTGGCGGCCTGACGGTACGTGTCGTTGAGAGTGGTGAACTGACCGATGGCCTGCTTCTCGTGGTTAAAGACCTTGATGACCTTCTGACCCTCGATCATCTCCTCGATATAGCCGTTCACCGCGCCCAGCGCCGCCTGCTGCCGCTGGAAATTCACGCGGCTGCGGCCGCCGATGACCTTCACCACGCCGCCCATCAGCGCCAGAAAGCCGAAGGTGATCAGCGTCAGCCACGGGTTCAGGACGATCATCATCAGCACCGTGCCCACAAAGGTCAGCACATTGGAGATGATGCTGGCGAAGCTGCTGTTCAGCATCTCCGACACGGTGTCGATATCGTTGGTGAAGCGGCTCATCAGGTCGCCGGACTGGTGCTGGTCATAGTAGCGGATGGGCAGCTCCTGCAGGCGGTCGAACAGATCCTGCCGGATGGCGGCCACTGTCCGCTGGGCCACATGCACCATAATGCGGGCGTAAGCGTAGGAACACCCGGCGCTGAGGGCGAACAGCCCGCCCAGCACCACCAGCATTTTCAGCAGGCCGGGGAAGTCTCCGGGGAGGATATAGTTGTTCAAAAGGGGCTTCAGCAGATAGCTGGAGGCCACGCTGGCGGCGGAGCTGACGATCAGGCACACGGCCACCAGCACCAGCGACGCCTTGTATTTCCCCACGTAGCCCATCAGCTTTTGGAAGGTGCCCTTCATGTCCTTGGGCCGCTGGAAGCCGTGGGCATTGGGGCCGTGTCCGCCCCGGGGCGCTCTCGTTTTGTTGTCAGCCATCGATGCTCACCCCTTCCTGCTGGGATTCATAGACCTCGCGGTAAATATCGCAGCGCTCCATCAGCTGCGCGTGGGTGCCCTGTCCCACGATGTGGCCGTCGTCCAGCACAAGGATCATGTCCGCGTCCATCACGGAGGTGACGCGCTGGGCGATGATAAGCTTGGTGGCGCCGGGCAGAGCCTCCTTCAGCGCGTCGCGGATCTTCGCGTCGGTGGCGGTATCCACGGCGGAGGTGCTGTCGTCCAGGATCAGCACCTTGGGCCGCCGCAGAATGGCCCGTGCGATGCACAGCCGCTGCTTCTGGCCGCCGGATACGTTGGTGCCGCCCTGTTCGATATGGGTGTCGTACCCGTCGGGCATTTTCTCGATAAACTCGTCGGCGCAGGCCATGCGGCAGGCCTCGGCGATCTCCTCATCCGTGGCGTCGGCGCGGCCCCACCGCAGGTTCTCCCGGATGGTACCGGAGAACAGAGTGTTCTTCTGCAGCACCATGGCGCAGCCGTCACGCAGCGCCTCCATGGTGTAATCCTTCACGTTGTGGCCGCCCACGTACACCGCGCCCTGATTAACTTCGTAAAGGCGGGGGATCATGCTGACCAGCGTAGACTTGGCGCTGCCGGTGCCGCCCAGAATGCCCACCGTCATGCCGCTTTCGATATGCAGGTCGATATCGTTCAGGTTCCAGCTTTCCGCCGTGGGATGATACTTGAAATACACATGATCAAAGCGGATATCGCCGTTTTCCACCGTCAGGTCGGCGTCCGCCTGACCGTCGGTGATCTCCGGCTGCTCCTGCAAAACCTCCTTAATACGCTTGGCGCAGGCGATGGCACGGGTCAGGAGCATCAGCACCATGGACACCATCATCAGGGACATCAGGATCTCGCTGGAATAGGTGAAGAAGGCCATCAGGTCGCCGGACAGCAGCGTGCCCGCCGCCACGTCGTGGCCGCCCAGCCACATGACCGCCACGATGGTGCCGCCCATCAGCAGGATCATCACCGGCATGAACATCACCACGAAGCCGAAGGCCCGCTCGGCGGTGTCCCGCAGCTTGTTGCTGCGCTGGCGGAACTTCTCCTTCTCCTCGTCCTCCCGGACGAAGGATTTCACCACCCGCACGGCGTTCAGGTTCTCCTGCACCACAAGGTTCACATCGTCGGTGGCGCTTTGCAGCGCGGTGAAAAAGGGCCCTACGTACCGGATAACGATCACCACCGCGATGATCAGCAGCGGCACCACCACCAGAAACACCTGACTCAGATCAAGGCTGATCTCCGTGGCCTTGATGATGGCGGTGATCAGCATGACCGGAGCGCGGACGCACATGCGCATGCCCATGAACAGCGTCATCTGCACCGAGGCCACGTCGTTGGTCAGGCGGGTGATCAGGGACGCGGTGGAAAAATGCTCGATATTAGCAAAGGAAAACCGCTGCACCTGCTCATACTCCGCCTGACGCACCTGCGCACCGAAGCCCATAGAGGCCTTGGCGGCGAACACCGCCGCGCCTACGCCGCCTGCCAGCGCCAGCAGCGCCAGCACCAGCATTTTCAGGCCCATCAGCATAATGTAGCGCCGGTCGCCGCTGGCGATGCCCACGTCCACGATATCGCTCATGGCCTGGGGCAGCTCCAGCTCCAGCACCGCCTCCGCGATGGAGCAGGCCACGCCCAACAGGATCCATTGGCGATAGCCCTTGGTATAGGGATAAAAGGTTCTCATTCTGTGTCCTCCTGTGTTTCGCTGAGATTGTCCGCCAGACGCAGCAGCAGCTGGCGCAGCGTGTCCCGCTCCTCCGGGGAAAAGCCCTGCGCCGCCTGTTGGTTCACCTGCTCGGCAATGGCGAGAAACTGCCGGTAAAACTGCCGCCCGCTGTCGGTCAGCGCCAGAATGCGGCAGCGGCCGTCGCTGTCGCTGGTCTGGCGGCGCACCAGCCCCTTCTCCTCCAACCGGCCCACGATGCCGCTGGCGGTGGAGGGCTTTACCATCAGGTGCTGCTCCAGCATCCGCTGGTTCACCTGTCCCTCCGCCTCCTGCAAATAGGTCAGCGTCCGGCACTGCATGGGAGATACGTCATACTGCCGCAGCTTTTTCGTCATCAGCCGGTGCATCTGGTGGTCGCAGTAGCCCATCAGCACGCCCAGATGCTTTACCTCATGGATATCGCGGCATGCCATAGCATTCCCTCCTTTTGTGGATCATATTTTTAATATTTAGTATGCTAAAAATTAGTATGCTAAATACTACCACAACCATTTTTAATCGTCAAGAGGCAGCAAGCCGTACCCCTGTGAACAATTTGTGAATTCTTTGTCATAGTCGTTGACAGCGGCCCCCACTGGATGTATAGTGGTATCAGCCAAAGAAAATGTTTTACATTGTTATTCTCTCTCCTTTCATGAAAAAAGACGAGGCTGATGTCCGCAGCCTCGTCTTTTTGTTTTTTATTTTCCGTCAAAATACGCCAGCAGCAGATCCACCACCGTGCCGTAGTTCTGCACGCCGTCGGTGAGGCCGTTGGACTTGAGGAAGCCGTCGTACACCTTGGTGGCGGCGGTGTTCACCAGCCCGTCGAACTGCGCCCAATAGGCGCTGTTCTGCCGCAGGTCGGCCCGCACCGTGTCCGGCAGACTGTCCCGGAGGGTCTGCCACGTCTCAGGCGCCGCCCGGTACAGGGCGTTGGCCAGATGAACATAGCCCATGAGATAGCCGGAGTACTGGTAGGCGGGGCTTTCCGCCGTGATGGCCGCCAGAATGCCCACGAAGTTGCACTCCTGCTCGGTGGCGATGCCCTGCTGGTGCGCCAGCTCGTGGCAGATGTTGGCGGGCAGATAGCAGGCAGGGCTTTCGTCATTGAGGTTGGCCTCGCCTGTAAAGGGGAAGTAAAAGCCGCTGAAGTCCAGATAGCTCATGCCCCGCGAGGAAACAAAGGCTTTCGGGGCGGCATTGGGCTTTTTCAGGCAGTCGAACTCCTCCACCACGCCGTCATAGGCGGTCATGGCGTCGGCAAAAATGGCGCTGCGGGGCACGGCGAAGCAGCCGTTTTCATCCCGCTGTATCTGATTGCTGAGAGCGGATACCTTTTCGGCAAAGCGCTCCGTCAGCGCCGCCAGCTCCTCTACCGTGCCGCCCCGTGCCGTCAGTCCGCTCCTGTCTTGAAAGCTGTCGGCTCCGTAGAACACGCCCCACAGCAGGCAGAAGCCCGCGTAAACGCTCAGCGCCGTACACAGCGCCGTCAGGCCCACGCGGCACAGCCGCCGCCACTTATGGGGCCGGGTCAGCAGGCACCGCAGCTGCCACGCCAGATAGAAGATAACGATATAGATACCCGATAAAATCAGCACCTCCGCCACGGAGACGGAGGTCAGGCCGCACAGGCGGCCTACCGCCTGCTCAAAGGGCAGAACGATCCGGCCGCACAGCCAGTTCATGGCCGGGCGGCTGTTTCTGAAAGAGAAGTAGGCGGCGAAAAACACTGCCAACCCCGCCAGCCACCACAGATAGCCCCGGTATCTCCGGGCAAACGCCTTCATGCCAGCTGCTTGCCGGTGAAGTACATCACGGTGTGGCCGGTGGTGATGAGGTTGCCGGTTTCGTCACGAATCTCGGAATCGCAGAAAACCAGCTTGCCGCCCGCCTTCTGCACCCGTCCGGTGGCGATGAGCTTGCCGGAGGCAGGCCCGGCGTTGACACAGTCGATGGTGCCGCTGACGGTGACGCAGGCCTCCATCCGCGTGGTCAGGATGGCCATGCCGCAGGCCACGTCCGACAGGGTAAACAGAATGCCGCCGTGGGGGGTGCCCCAGCGGTTCAGCGTCTCGGGGTGGATCTCCACCTCCACCTGCGCCCAGCCGTCGTCCACGGCCACGATCTTCACGTGGTTGTGCACGTCAAAGGGCTCGCTGTCCAGCGCCAGATTCAATAGTTGCTGCTTTCTTTCGTCTGTCATATGTTATCACTCCGCTGCTTTTAATAATTGTTTCGTATATTCCGCCTGAGGGTGGTCGTACAGCTCGTCCACCGTGCCCTTCTCCACGATGCGGCCGTCCTTCATCACAAGGCACCGGTCGCAGATCTCATACACCACATTGAGGTCGTGGGAGATGAACAGGTAAGAGATGCCGAACTCCTGCCGCAGCTGGGCGATCAACTGCAAAATCTGGGCCTGAATGGTCACATCCAGCGCCGACACCGCCTCGTCCGCCACGATCAGCCCCGGCTTCTGGATCAGCGCCGCGCCGATGCACACCCGCTGCTTCTGTCCGCCGGACAGCTCGTGGGGATAGCGGTCATAGTAGCTCTCGTCCAGTCCCACCAGCGCCATGGTGTCCCGCACCCGGCGCTCCACGCCGGCCTTGTCGTACTTGCCGTAGATATACAGCGGCTCGGCCAGCGCTCTGCCCACGGTAAAGGCGGGGTTCAGGCTGCCCGCCGGATCCTGAAACACCATCTGGGGCCGCTTGGTGTGGTGCGTCACCGTGCCGGTCACATCGCTCTCCATGCCCAGCACAGCGCGGGCCAGCGTGGATTTGCCGCTGCCGCTCTCCCCCACCAGTCCCAGTATCTCGCCCCGGTACAGGGTAAAGCTCACGTCGTGCAGCACCTGATGCCGCCGCTTGCGCAGGCCTGTGCCGCTTCTGTACCACACATTCAGGTCGTTGACCTCTAATACCGTTTCTCGCATAGCTTCTTCCTCGTGGGTATGGCGGCAATGAGCCGTCTGGTATAATCCGCCTGGGGATCGTAGAACACCTGCTGGGTATCGCCGGTTTCCACGATGAGTCCCTTTTCCATCACCGCCACGCGGGTGCACAGCTTGCGCACCACGTTCAGGTTGTGGGAGATAAACAGGATGGACATGCCCATTTCCCGATTCAGCCGCCGCAGCAGCTCCAGAATCTGGGCCTGAATGGTCACATCCAGCGCCGTGGTGGGCTCGTCCGCCAGCAGCAGCTTGGGCCGGGAGATAATGGCGGCGGCGATCATGGCCCGCTGGAGCATGCCGCCGGACATCTGATGGGGGTACTTCTGATAGACCTCCTCCGCGTTGGGCAGGTCAACGTCCCGCAGGGCCTGCAAGGCCCGCTGCCGCCGCTCCTGCGCCGACAGGTCGGTGTGTACCCGCAGGGCTTCCTCCACCTGAGGGCCGATGCGCATAACAGGGTTCATGGCGCTCATAGGCTCCTGAAACACCACGGAAATGGCGCAGCCCTGCCGCTTGCGCATCTGGGCCGGGGTCAGCGCCAGCAGATCCTTGCCGTCCAGCAGCACCTGCCCGGACACATCCGCCCGGTCATGGGGCATCAGGCCGGACACCACCATGGCGGTCACGGTCTTGCCGCTGCCGCTCTCGCCCACCAAACCCATGATCTCGCCGTCGGCCACCGTCAGGTCAATGCCCCGCACGGCGTCGTGGTCGGCGCCATGAAACCGCACCCGAAGATCCTTGATCTCCAGCATGGTCACGCACCCCCTTTCTCCAGCCCGTCGCCCATCATGCTGACGCCTAAGATCAGCAGCACGATCACAAGGCCGGTACACAGCACGTACCAGGGGGCCTTTATCATATAGCTCTGGGATTCGGACAGCATGTAGCCCAGCGAGATATCAGGCGGCGCCACGCCAATGCCCAGATAGCTCATGCTGGCCTCTGCCAGCACGGCGTTGTTAAACCCGATGACCAGCGCCGGCAGCAGCACGTCCCATGTGTTGGGCAGAATGTGCCGGAAGATGATCCGCAGATGGGAGGCTCCCATCAATCGGGCAGATTTGACATAGTTCATGGAGCGGTGGCGGGCAAACTCCGCCCGCACCACTCTGGCAAAGCTGGGAATGAAGGCCACACCCAGCGCCAGGATCACATTGTATTTACCAAAGCCCAGCATGGCGATGAACACCAGCGCCAGCAGAATGTTGGGAAAGGCCGTCAGCGCGTCGTTGACCCGCATCAGCACCTCGTCCGCCACGCCGCCGAAGTAGCCGGTAAAGGCGCCCACCAACGTACCCACTGCGCCGCCGATGGCCACGGTGCACAGAGAGATGAAGAACGTCGTCCCCATGCCCGCCATCACCCGGCTGAAGATATCCCGGCCAAAGTTGTCAGTACCGAACAGGTGGCGCAGGGAGGGCGGCAGGAATTTCTGACTGCCCGCGATGGCTACCGGATCATAGGGCGTCCAGACATAGCCGATCAGCGCCAGAGCCGCCATGATAACGGCGATGGTCAGGCCGATGCGGAAGGACGTATTTTTCTTTTGCAGCAGCATGCGCGTCCCTCCTTATTGCAGCCGCAGCCGGGGATCCAGCCGCTGGTTGAGGATATCGGCCAGGCAGTTCACCAGCACCACCCACAGCGCCAGGATCACCACAATGGCCAGCAGCACCGGGAAGTCCCGGTTGGCGATGGAGGTCAGCAGCAGGCGGCCGATGCCGGGGATGGCAAAGACCTGCTCGATAATGACGCTGCCGGCCACAATGTCCGCCACCGTCATGGCGAGGAACGCCACCGTTGGCACCACGGCGTTGCGCAGCACGTGGCGGTACAGGGTGGCGCGGGGCGAGTTGCCCCGGCTGTAGGCGGTGCGGACATAATCCTTGTTCAGCTCGCCCACGATGGAGCTTTTCAGCATCCGCACCGTCATGGCAATGCGGGGCAGGGCGATGGCTACCGCCGGATAGATCAGATAGCCCACGCTGCGCCAGAAGCTCTGGTCCGGGGAGATAAACGCGCCGGGGTCGAACCACCGCAGCACAAGGCCGCACAGCAGCGTCAGCAGAATGCCCACCACAAAGGGCGGCACCGCCATGACCACCTGACCCAGCACCGTCAGGGCGCGATCCAGCCAGCCGCCCTGACGGGACGCGGCGAACAGCCCCACCGGCAGTGACACCGCCACGATCAGCACAAAGGCGATGGCCGTCAGCAATGCGGTGACACCCAGCTTGCCGTGCAGCAGCGACGCAACCGGCATGGCGTACACATAGGACGTGCCGAAATCGCCCCGCAGGGCGTTCAGCATCCACTCGAAATAGCGGGTGAAAAAGGGACGATCCAGCCCCAACTCCGCCCGGAGAGACGCCACCGCTTCGGCGGTGGCGTCGCTGCCCAGCAGCTTGGTGGTGGGGTCGCCGGGGATGATCTGGAACGCCAGAAACGCGAAGAAAGAGACGATGACCATGGTCAAAAGCATCATTCCGATCTTCTTCACGATGTTTTTCATGGTCATCATCTCTTTCGTCTTGTTTGGTTAGATAAAGCCTCGCAGAGTTCGCGGCGCGGACGCCGCGAAAAAATCGAATCATTTTTCTGACGACATGTGCGTCAGAAAAATTCTTCTCGGTCGCCAGTGTGTCCGCAGGACGCGCGCAGCGACCGTAATCCCATTTGGCAATGAAATCGTCAGATTTCATGCCAGTACTTTTTACTCCCAGCCCACCGTGCTCAGATCCTGCGCATAGATGGGATAGAAAGTATAGCCCGTCAGGCCGGAGTGGATCGCCACCAGATCCGCCATATCCTGCAGGTACAGGTTGGCGGCGGTCTCGGTCAGCATGGTCTCCATCTGCTGGTAGAGGGCGGTCTGCTCCGCGTCGTCGGCACAGGCGCGAGCCTTGGCGTACAGCTCGTCATAGGCCGGGTTATTGTAGTTGACAAAGTTCTTGCCGTTGTCGGAGACAAAGCGCTCCAGCATGGCACGGGCGGTGATATTTTTGGCGTCAAGGCCGGTGATGGTGGCGTCGAACTGGCGGCCCACATACACGTCGTTATACCACGTGGTGGCGTCCACCGGCTGCACCGTGGCCCGGATGCCGATGGCGGCCAGCTGCTGCACCACTACCTCGGCAGTGTCCATATGGGGCTGGTAGTTGGAGGACACGGCGATGGTCATGTCAAAGCCGTCGGGATAGCCGGCCTCGGCCAGCAGCTCCTTGCCCTTGGCGGGATCATAGCTGTAGTAGTCCACCAGCTCCGGCAGGAAGTACTTGGTCAGCTTGGGATAGATGCTGCTGCCCACGGCGGTGCCGTGGCCGTCAGCCATAATGTCCATGATCTCCTGACGGTTGATGGCGTAGCTCATGGCCTGCCGTACCTTTTCGTTGTCAAAGGGTGCTCTGGCGTTGTTGAGATACACCGCCTGCACCAGATTCATGGTGCCCTCGGCAACGGTGAAGTCGTCGCCCAGCTGAGCGGTCTGTGCGCTGGTCAGGTGGGCGCAGATATCCACGCTGCCGCCCTTCAGAGCCATCATCAGCGCGGTAGAATCCTCATAGATCTGATACGTTACCTTGCTGACCTTGGCGGGAGTGCCCCAATAGTCGTCAAAGCGCTCCATGATGATGTTCTCCTGGGGAGAGCGGGACACCAGTTGGAAGGGGCCGGTGCCGGGGATGAAGCCGGTCTGACCCTCGCTGCTCTGGGGAATGATGGCCGCCGTCAGGAAGTAGATCAGCTCCATGTCGGGCTGCTCCAGACGGAAGGTCACGGTGCGCTCGTCCGTCGCCTTCAGATCCTGAATAGCAGAAAGCGCCGACACCAGGGCGGAATCCCCGGAATTGCCGGCGCAGCGGTTGATAGAATAGATCACATCCTCCGCCGTTACCGGATCGCCATTGTGGAACTTCACGCCCTCACGCAGGGTGAAGGTGTAAACCAGTCCATCGTCCGAAATGTCGTAGCGTTCGGCTACCGCGGGGATCAATTCACCATCGGGGCCGGTTTTCACCAAGCCCTCGTAAACGTTGAATAAGACCTCTCTGGTTCCTGCCGCCGCTGACGCGTGGGGGTCAAGACTGTCTTCCAGGTCCTGAGCGATGGCCACAACGATCTCGTTGTTGGCTTTCCGCTCGTTTTGTACTCCGTTACTTCCTTCGTCGCCCTGGCTGCTGCCGCCTCCGCATCCGCAGAGTACAGCGCCTACCATTACCAGCGACAGGAAAAGAGATACCAGTTTCTTCATGTTCTTCTCCTTTTCTCCCCGCGTCCTTCCACGGGGACAGAAATAATGGTTTCCTTATTCAATTGTCAATGGGTCTGAGTCCCGCGAAAAGTGCAGGCTCAAAGGGCAGTGTACCACACTTTTCCCCATATGACAAGAAGAATTTTTTTGATACCGAGGTTTGCGGAGAGCTTCGCTCCCCGGAGCGACCTACTTTTGTCAACAGTGACAAAAGTAGGCAAAAGCACCGGAAGGAACCTCCGGTTCCTTCACCTCCGGGCGCGCTACACCTTGCCCTATACCACTGCGACAACTCAAGTTTTGCGGTGGAAATCCAGATGGATGCTACGGCGGCATAGCCGCCGAGATCGGAGGCTAAAAACATGCCACCGGCATGTTTTCTTAACGCCCCGACGCCGCTGCCGCTGATACCTACGCCGAGCAGCGCTTTGGTGTCTGCCGTTGAGAACGTGAGCGGCAGCGACGCAAGAGGAACAGACGATTCGTCATACGCAGCGACAACAGTCATCTCCTGCGACCGCGCGGTAAAAGGTCACAAATTCACAATGTAAAACAGCGCGCAGGAAGTCTTGAAACCTGCGGTTTCAAGCGGCCCTTTTGGACACTTTTGGGGCCGCGGCCAAAAGTGTCTCGCCCCGCAGGGCGAAACACCCC
>ENA-UOJD01002806-UOJD01002806.1-human-gut-metagenome-genome-assembly--contig:-P48-NODE-2806-length-13731-cov-17.972141_pt1 | contig 13731 bp, 10 predicted proteins | sample MGYA00242342_ERZ723889 | MGnify/ENA metagenome assembly ERZ723889
CTTTCAATCAATCCAGCCATATAGCTTTCTTTGTTTCCATATTGCAATCTTGAAAGATTGTTTTATTTCAATCTTGTTTTCTTGCTTTCATTTTTTCTTGGAATATTGAAATCCTGCAATCACATTTTCTTGAAATCATGCTTTCAATCATTCTTTCCTGATTGGAATATTTCTTTCAATCTTGCTTTCAATCTTGAAATCCGATACAAAAAAAAGGAGAAAAAACGTCCCCTGAAAACCTTGTCCCGATTTGTCCTTTGTTGTCCCGATTTGTCCACCAACCACCTATTTTACAGCATTATAAATCACCGTTACTTTGCAGCGGAGTAACGAACCGCTGGGGGCAGGGATGTAAAACCGGGCAGGTTAATGGCTGGGCTTTCCGTTTCACGCTAACCCCAATCCGTCCGTGACGGATTTTGAATTTCGTCAGAAATTAGCAAGGTGTGTTTTGTATGCTACAAAACCGTTTTCCGTGCCTGAAAACGCCTTGCCCCTTGCGGGGGTAAAAATCACTCCGAAGTCGTAATTTTTTAATTGAAAGAAGCATGGAAACAAGAAAACCTAACAAGGGCGGTCGCCCCGCCCTCGCAGACCCGGCGAAGCATCGCCATGTCCTTTACCTGAACGACCGGGAGAATGCCCGCTTCCTCTCGCAATGGGAGCAGTCGGGCGTTACGAGCAAGTCCCGTTTCATCGCCGCCCGGCTGTTCGGCGAGCCGTTCCGGGTGGTGAAAGTGGACAAATCGGCAGTAGAATATTGCGCCCGGCTGACCGAATTTTACGCCCAGTTCCGGGCGGTTGCAGTCAATTACAACCAAGTCGTAAAGGCGTTGCACAGCAACTTTTCGGAGAAAAAGGCACTGGCTTTTCTCTATAAACTGGAGAAAGCGACCACCGAACTGGCGATGTTGAACCGTCAGGTTATCGACCTGACAAACGAGTGCAGGGAACTATGGTTGCCAAAATAAGCACGGGCGGCAATATGTTCGGCGCACTGGCTTACAACCAAAACAAGGTGGACAGCGGGGAAGCAAAGGTGCTTTTCTCCAACCGGATGCTGTTGGGCGAGGACGGGAATTTCTCTATCGGCGAGTGTATGCGCAGCTTTGAAATGCAGATGCCCGTCCAGCTATCCACCAAGAAGCCGATACTGCATATTTCCATAAACCCGCACCCGGAAGACGTGCTTTCGGACAGCCAACTTTCTGACATCGCACGGGAGTATATGCGGAAATTGGGCTATGGCGACCAGCCTTATTTGGTCTATAAACACGAGGACATCGACCGCCACCATATCCACATCGTTGGCTTGCGGGTGGACGAAAACGGCAGACCGCTGAATGACAAGTTCGAGCATCGGCGCAGCAAGCAAATCACCCGTGAACTGGAACGGAAATACAACCTGCATCCGGCGGAGCGAAAGGAACGTGCCGAACGCCCGGAACTTAAAAAGGTGGACTACACCGCCGGGGACGTGAAGTACCAAATCGGCAACGCCGTGAAAGCGGCTTGCTACGGCTACCGCTTCCAGTCGTTCGGTGAGTACAAGGCTTTGCTTGCCACCTATAATATATGTGCCGAGGAAGTCAAGGGCGAGGTAAACGGCAAACCCTATCAGGGCATTGTCTATTCCGCTATCAATGACAAGGGCGAAAAGGTGGGCAACCCGGTAAAGGCTTCCCGTATAGGCAAGTCGGTGGGCTATGAAGCGGTACAGCGCAGAATGGAGAAATCGGGCGAAGCAATCAAGAACGGGAAACTGAAAGAGCGTACCCGGAAAATTGTAGCCGATGCCGTGAGGAATACCCGCAGCCGAAAGGAACTGGAACAGCAGCTAAAGAAACAGGGCATTGACGTGGTATTCCGTCAGAACGACAGCGGGCGCATCTATGGCGTTACGTTCATCGACCACGACAGCCGGGTGGTGCTGAACGGTTCACGCTTGGGCAAGGAGTATTCGGCGAACGTGTTCAACGAACGTTTTTCGGGCGAAACCGGAAAGATACACCAGTCCGAAGTGGCAGCACCGCAGCAAGACCAGCCCACGCATCAGGAACAGCCGGGCTTCACGCCGAAATCCGACATCGTTTCGGGCATGGCTTCCGTGCTGGGTGCTTTCGGCGGTTTGCTGGGCGGCGGTGCATCTGGCGGTGACGAGCCGCAGGACACCGCCCGCCAAAAGAGAAAGAAGAAAAAGAAGCGCACAAGGCGCATTGACTAACTTAAAAACATACAATTATGCAGCAAGAGGATGATTTGAGAGGGCTTGCAAGGGTCATGGACTTTATGCGGGCTGTCAGTATTCTATTCGTGGGAATAAACGTGTACTGGTTCTGTTACTCCACCCTGAAAGAGTGGGGAGTAACTTTTGAGGTGATAGACAAGATACTGTGGAAATTCCAGCGTACCACCGGGCTGTTCTCCTCTATCTTGTGGACGAAACTTTTCTCCGTGATGTTCCTCGCCCTGTCGTGTATCGGCACTAAGGGCGTGAAAGAGGAAAATATAACATGGACGAAGATACATTGCAGCCTTGTGGTGGGTATCATGCTGTTCTTCCTGAACTGGTGGCTGCTGGAACTTCCCCTGCCACACACGGCAGGTACGGTGTTTTACATCACCACGCTGTCGGCGGGTTACGTCTGTATGCTCATGGCGGGTACGTGGATGTCCCGCCTGTTGAAGAACAACCTTATGGATGATGTCTTTAATATGGAGAACGAAAGTTTCCAACAGGAAACCCGCTTGATTGAAAACGAATACTCCGTAAATTTGCCTACTCGATTTTATTATAACAAGAAGTGGAATAAAGGTTGGATAAATGTTGTAAACCCGTTCCGTGCCAGTCTTGTATTGGGAACGCCGGGCAGTGGCAAGTCGTATGCGGTGGTAAATAATTACATAAAACAGCAAATCGAGAAAGGTTTTGCACTCTATTGTTATGATTACAAATTCCCTGACCTTTCGGAAATCGCTTACAATCATCTGCTTAGCCACTTGGACGGTTACAAGGTGAAACCGAAATTTTACGTTATCAATTTTGACGACCCACGCAAGAGCCACCGATGTAACCCGATAAACGCCAGCTTCATGTCGGACATTGCGGATGCCTACGAAGCCAGCTACACGATTATGCTCAACTTAAACCGCTCTTGGATAAGCAAGCAGGGTGACTTTTTCGTGGAAAGTCCGATTATCCTTTTGGCGGCTATAATTTGGTATCTCCGTATCTATCAGGGCGGTAAGTATTGCACATTCCCCCATGCCATAGAATTATTGAACAAGAAATACGCCGATGTGTTCACGATTTTGCGCAGCTATCCCGAACTGGAAAACTACCTTTCCCCATTCGTAGATGCTTGGGAATCAGATGCACAAGAGCAGTTGCAGGGGCAGATAGCGAGTGCGAAAATTCCGCTTTCAAGGATGATAAGCCCAACACTGTATTGGGTAATGACGGGCGATGATTTTTCACTGGACATTAATAACCCCAAAGAGCCTAAAATACTGGTTGTCGGCAACAACCCCGACCGTCAGAACATCTATTCGGCGGCACTGGGGCTGTATAATTCCCGTATCGTGAAGCTGATAAACAAGAAAGGGCAGCTTAAAAGTTCGGTGATAATAGATGAACTACCGACCATATATTTTCGTGGGCTTGACAATCTGATTGCAACCGCCCGAAGCAACAAGGTAGCGGTTCTGCTGGGCTTTCAGGATTACAGCCAGCTAACCCGTGACTACGGGGACAAGGAAAGCCGGGTGATACAAAATACTGTGGGTAACGTGTTTAGCGGTCAGGTAGTCGGCGAAACGGCAAAAATCCTATCGGAGCGTTTCGGAAAGGTGTTGCAGAAACGGCAGAGCATGACGATAAACCAGCGGGAGAAATCCACCTCAATAAGCACCCAAATGGACAGCCTGATACCCGCCAGCAAAATATCCAACCTCACGCAAGGTATGTTCGTGGGTGCTGTGGCGGACAACTTCGATGAACGGATAGAGCAGAAGATTTTCCACTGTGAAATCGTGGTGGACAATGAAAAGGTGAAGCGGGAAACCGCCCGTTACGTGAAGTTGCCGCAGATAATCGACTTCACCGACAAGGACGGCAACGACCGGATGCAGGAGGAGATACAAGCCAACTATGACCGCATCCGTCAGGAAGTCCGGCAGATTGTCGAGGACGAGATAACCCGGATTAAGAACGACCCGGAGCTATGCCATTTGATTAGGGAGGAAGAATAGCTATATATAAAATGTATAAGAACACAAAAGCCGTAGCACAAATCTACGGCTTTTGTTATTATTATCGTTCTATCAGCAATTCTATCTTTTGGGCTATTTCTTCCGATGTCGGTAATAGTTTTTTGTAGGCTTCAGGTAATTCAGAAGAAAGGCTGTAGGTTGCCACCCCGATAGGCATATTGGAACTTTTCAAAGCATACTCCACTATCATGCGGCTTTTGGACTTGCAAATGATAATACCGATAGCCGGATTTTCATGTGGTAGTTTTACCGTATCATTCAAAATATTCAGATAGAATTCCATTTTGCCTTTATACTCCGGCTGGAACTCTCCGATTTTTAGTTCTATGGCTATCATGGCTTGCAAACGTCTGTTGTACAGCAGCAAGTCTATGAAGTATTCTTTTCCGTCCACTTCCAGCCGATATTGGTTGCCTATGAATGAAAAATCAGTACCGAACTCCATAAGGAACGCACGGATATTCTTAATAATAGCCTGTTCCAGTTCATATTCCGAATGTTCCTCTGCAAGCCCTACAAGGTCAAATGTATATTCATCTTTTAATGCAAGTATAGCTTGGTTCTTTATTTTATCAGGCAGGGTATTGTCAAAATTGCTTTGCCCAAGTAAATAGTTCTCGTAAGTTTTGGCTTCTATCTTATTGATAAGAACGTCTTTTGTCCAACCGTATTTTTGGGTAGCCAATATATAAAATTGCCGTTGTCGTGTTTCCTTGCACTTCGTCAGAATGACTATATGTTTCGACCAGCTAATTTCTCCAACTAATGGTTGGAGAATTTCATTGGACTGGTATTCAGCATAAAAACGTGCCATGTCCCACATATTGGAAACTCCAAATCCTTTTATCCCCGGAAACTCTTTCTGTATGTCCCGTGAAAGGTTTTCCACAACGGATTTTCCCCAACCTAATGCTGTCTGTTGCTCGGTAATCCGTTTACCGACTTCCCAGTATAAGGCTATCATTTCCTTGTTTACAGCCTTTAATGCTTCATACTGGGCAGACCTGATACGGGCGGTTATCTCATTTTTGAAATTGAGATATTCGGGGGATAATATAGAATTGTTTTTCTCTGTCATATTCTGTATGTATGATAACTGATTGCAAAGTTATGTTTTTCTTTGGATTAAGTAATGGACTGCTTCTGTTTTATCGCTTCTTTTTTCATCCTACCCGGACAAATCGGGACAGCGCAGGACAAATGCGGACACTCCTTTCTGCCTATCCAAATATAGCATATTTAGTCGCTACCTTTGGGTGGGACTATTCCCGTAACCACTAAAATTCCAATTATTTATGGCAAACAGAATGACCCCGCCCACAGAGGGGCAGGAAAAAGACGTGCTGCTGGTCTTGGATAAACAGCAGGGCAAGGTGAGTGCTGTTAAAAGCTTCGACAAGGACGGCAATTTGCAGACCGTATCGCCGACGCATGGCGGCGAGTTCATGCAGGTGGACAAGAACAGCGATGTGTTCAGCAACTTCATTTCCAACTTCTACCGCAAGTATCAGGACACTTCCGGGCTGGAACTGTTCAGCGTCAAGGCTTCCGAAGCGGAGCGGGACGCAAAGGCAATCGAGGACAACCACCGCAACCCTACACCGGAGGGTGACAAGCGGGCTGAAATGCTTCGAGTTCCGAAGCCCGACTTCCACGAGTTCAAGCAGGGCTACCGCTTCGACCCGTCAAAAATCGACTGGGAGAACCTGAAAAAAGTCGGCATCACCGCCGACACCCTGAAAAACACGAGGGACTTCGACCGGGTGATGCGTGGCTACAAGTCCCGCAACACTTACACTGTTTCGGGGACGGTGGGCGGCTTCTATCTCAAACCTACCGATGTCAAGATCTCTTTCTATCAGGCAAAGGACGGCACGGTAGTACCCAAGCTACACGGCGTGCAGCAGGACGAAAAACTGTTGCAACGCCCGTTCCATGAACACGAGTTCACCAAGCAGGAACAGGGCAACTTGCAAGGCACTGGCAACTTGGGCGGCATCGCTGAAATCAAAGACCCGAAAAGCGGCGAGCAAATCCCCGTGTTCGTCAGCCGGGACAGGTACACGCACGAACTGGAGTATATGCGGGCTGACAAGTGGAAATGCCCCGATACAATCTGTAACGTGCAAGTCAGCCCGGAACAGAAAGCCGCCTTTGAAGCCGGGCAAGCGGTGAAAATGGAAAACCTGCAATTCAGGGACGGCACGCAGCGCAGTGCCTATTTGCAGGTCAGTGCGGTGGAGCGTGGCTTGGAGTTCCTGCCCCGTGCCGCCGTCCAGTTCTTGCAGCAGTGGCAGCAGCCCGCAGAGCGGCAGGTCGCCGGGCTAAAGGACGGCAAGGGCGTTGAGTTCAACGGTCATGTACAGCCCGGCGCACAGGGCAAATCCCCCGACAAGGTGCAGCCGAAAGACGTTACCCCCACCGCCGAGAGCCGGACGCAGGTAGCGGTCAATTCGGGGGGCAAGACCAACGAAGCCACCAAGCAGGGCAAAGAGCCGTTGAAACAGGGTCAGGACAAGCCCACCGCCAAGCAGAAAGAGAAGCAGGAGAAAGCGCAGGACAAGAGCCTGAAAGCTGACAAGCCCAAGAAGTCCAGAGGAATGAAAATGTAATATCCACCATTAAAAAGTAAAGAATTATGATTGCATTGATAGCAGAGAAGCCCAGCGTGGCAAAGGACATCGCCCGCATCATCGGGGCGACCGGGCGTAATGACGGTTATCTTTCCGGTAACGGGTATATGGTGACATGGGCGTTCGGCCACTTAATCCAGCTTGCCATGCCGGAAGCCTACGGCGTGGCGAACTTCCGCAGGGAGAGCCTGCCCATACTGCCGCCCGATTTTCAATTAATCCCCCGTCAGGTGAAAGCGGAGAAAGGTTACAAGGCAGACCCCGGCGTGCTGAAACAGTTGAAAGTGATAAAGGAAGTGTTCGACCAGTGCGACCGGATTATTGTCGCCACCGATGCCGGGCGTGAGGGTGAGTTAATCTTCCGCTATATCTTCCATTACCTGAACTGCCGGAAACCATTTGTGCGCCTGTGGATAAGCAGCCTTACCGACAAGGCAATCCGTGAGGGGCTGGATAACTTGCAGCCGGGAGAGCGTTACGATAACCTCTATTTCTCTGCCAAGTCCCGCAGCGAAGCGGACTGGCTGATAGGGATAAACGCCACCCAAGCGTTGAGCGTTGCCGCCGGGCAGGGGGTGTTCTCGCTGGGCAGGGTGCAGACACCCACGCTCGTGATGATATGCAGCCGCTATTTGGAGAACAAGAATTTCGTACCCGCCAAGTTTTGGCAACTCAAAGCGGCGACTGCCAGCGGGGGAATAAATTTTACCGCCCAATCGACCGCCAAGTGGGAACAGCAGCCCGAAGCCATAGCCGCCCTGCAACGGGTAAAGGATGCCGGGCAACTTGTGGTTAAATCCGTTGAGAGGAAAGAAGCCTGCCAAGAACCGCCGCTTTTGTACGACCTTACCACGCTGCAAAAGGAAGCGAACACGAAGCTGAACTTCTCGGCTGACAAGACGCTTTCCATAGCGCAAAGCCTGTATGAAAAGAAAGTGATGTCCTACCCAAGAACCGGAAGCCGCTATATTCCGGAGGACGTTTTCGATGAAATGCCGGAACGTGTCGCCCTGCTGGGGCAATACTCCCGCTTTGCCGGGTATGCCGCCGGGCTGGACGGCACACCCCTGAACCGCCGCAGCGTGAATGACGGCAAAGTGACCGACCACCACGCCTTAATCATTACCGAGAACCTGCCCGGCGAACTTTCCAAAGACGAGCGGGCGGTTTACGAGCTGGTAGCCGGGCGTATGCTGGAAGCCTTTTCGGGCAAGTGCGTGAAAGACGTTACCACCGCCTTGCTGTCAGGGGGAGATACCGACTTCACGGTGAAAGGGTCTGTGATGAAAGAAGCCGGGTGGCGTGCCGTGTTCGGCGAGCAGGAAACGGGCGGGGATGAAGAAGCCGCCAGCCTGCCGCCACTCCAAGAGGGAGAATGTTTGCCACTCTCCGGCGTGGATCTGCTCGAAAAGCAGACCAAGCCGAAACCGCTGCACACGGAAAGCAGCCTGTTGGCGGCAATGGAGAACGCAGGCAGGGAACTGGAAGATGCCGAACTGAAAGCCAGCCTGAAAGATGCCGGGATAGGCACGCCCGCCACCCGTGCGGCGATTATCGAAACGCTGTTCGCCCGCCAGTACATCGTGCGTGAGAAGAAGAACCTTGTGCCTACCGACAAGGGGCTTGCCGTTTATGGGATTGTCAAGGACAAGAAGATTGCCGATGTCGAAATGACGGGCATGTGGGAAACCGCCCTTGCCAAGATAGAAGCGGGCAGCATGGATGCCGACACGTTCCGGAAGGGCATCGAGGTGTACGCAACGCAAATCACCGCAGAACTGCTATCGGTGCAGCTATCTGTCGCTACTGGTGAAACCTGCCCCTGCCCGAAATGCGGCAGCGGGCGCATCCTGTTCTACCCGAAAGTGGCGAAGTGTTCCAACGTGGACTGCACGCTTACCATATTCCGCAACAAGTGCGACAAACAGCTTTCCGACAAGCAGATTGTCGAGCTGGTGACGAAACACAAGACCGGGCTAATCAAGGGCTTCAAGGGCAAGAACGGCAAGGCTTTCGATGCTTCGCTGGTACTGGACGAGCAGTTCAATGTCGGTTTTTCATTCCCCGAAAAGAAAGCGAAACCGAAGAAATAGCCTATCTTTGCCGCTGAAATTTCATTGTGATAGGTTTTACAGCTTATAATAATTGAAATTTTAGTGGTTGCGCCCGGAGGGAAACCGGGCGCATTTTTTATATGTTCCCGCCAAACAGGTAGGTCGAACAGACCACCCCGTTATCCAGCACCCTGCTTTCCGAGAGCTTCCACAGCGAGCCGGATGTTTCCCCGACAAAACCGATGCCTTTGCCCGCCATGACCGGGACGGTGTAGATTGTCAGGCTGTCCAGCAGTCCGGCTTTAATCAATGAAGTAAGCAGCTTGCCGCCACCCACCACCAGCATGTCGGTTTCCTGTTTCAGTTCATAAACCCTTTGCAGCGGTTCTTCGGTCAGGAACTCCACCCCGCAGTCCGGTGTAACGTTGGTGTCGTAGTGTGACACCACAAAAGACCGTTTGCTTTTGTGCGGCCACCCGCCCCAGTGTTCAAAGATGTAGTTGTAGGTGTTCGCCCCCATAAGCAGGCAGCTTGCGGCGGCGTGTTCCCTTGCCGCCAGTTCCTTGACCTCACGGGGCATCCAGTCCAGTTCATAGTCCGGCGTGGCGGTATGCCCGTCCAGCGATACGGCGATGTGCGCTTTGATTTGTTCCATATTATCAGGTATTAAAGTGATATAAATCCCTACTGTCTTGGCACGTTAGCCGCAACCCCAAAAAAGAAAGCGTGGCATGACGCTGTTTCGATGCGAGGTACTGGCATACCCAAATGTGGAAACAGTGCAGCCACGCTATGACAAACGCATAGCATATCCTGCGCTGAATATCCCCACATTTTGAAAAGTGCCAGTTTTCGCATCGGGACGTTCGGCGAACGTATATGTTATATATAAAGGCAATATTCCGGCAACCGCCGTCCAACTGCCGTTACTTTTCCGTGTAACTTCTGCAAAGTTAAGCAAATACCCTGAAAAATCACGTGCAAACAGAAAAAATCCTGCCGTGTTATCACAACAGGGCAGGACACAAGCACCTAAAAATACACAAGTTCAGCCCATACGCCTACGGGCAGCTTGCGTTCCTTTGAAGATGATATGAACCGATGACAAAACAGCTTTGGTTCGCCGTGTCTTTGGTGATGATGTCCCTTTCCCGCATGAAGCGGATATAGCTCTTTGCGGTACGTTCCTTGATGTCCAAGACCTGCTGCAACTGCTCGCAAAGGTCTATGTAGGTAATGCGTGTCTGCCGCCCGAAGATGTCCCGTGCGACATTCACCAGTTCTCTTTCCTTGCGCTTCTCCTTTTCCTTACGGGGCTTCTCACCCTTGTACACGTGCATCCCTGTTTCCTTGTCCCATGCAAAGAGCATCAACGGCACGTCCAGCGGGCTTCCGTCCCTTACTTTCAGGGCTTTCACGACTGACTGGGTGGGTTCATCGTCTTTCTCTATCGAAAGGATTGTAGCCGCCTTACGTTGCAGTTCGCTACCCAAATGCCCACGTAACTTTAATCCGTTAGGGACGAAGTGCAGCACACAAAGAATACACGTGTTATAGATGCCCGCCAGCCGATAGAGTTCATCTATCACCGCCACACTTTCCGTTTCATCGTTGGCACTCTTTACAAGGTCAGCGATGCCGTCAATGACGACCAACTGGATGCCGCCGTACTGGTAGTAGAACTTATCCATGCTCTGCACAATGGCGTTCAGGCGTTCTTTGCGTGACATACCCGTCAGGCAGAACGCTTTCAGTTCATCGGGTTTGTCCGGCTGTTTGGCTCGTGTCAGCAGGTTGCTTACATTCTTGAACAGTTGCACTTCCGACTGTTCTGTGTCATAGAGCAAGACCGCCTTGTGCCTGCCGTTGGCGGTTATCTGTATTCCCAGCGTATCTACTTCCGCACCAGCCGGGCAGATGCAGCCCGCCACGATTGCGGCTATATAATTGCTCTTTCCCGTTCCCTCGCCCCCGGTGATGCCGAACAGGTTGCCTTGTGTCCCCAGCGGAACGTCACCCGCCGAAATAATCTCTTGCGCTTTGGCGGGCGGGTTGTTGAAATCTATTTCGCATGATTTAAGCATAATCAATGTGTCGCTATACAGGTTGTCTAAAAATTCGATAAACAGTTTCAGGAAATCTTCACGGGTGTTCCCGGCTTTGAAGTAGTCGGAAATGTCCTTTTCCTCTTTCGTACCCGGAAGCGGCAGGAGCAGGCGTTTCACTCCAAATTCTTCCAACAGTTTTTCCTGCTTGCATGAACTTTCCCTGCCTGTCTTGTCCATGTCAAAGAGCAGGACGATGTGCTTGAATCGGAATGTCAGCCGATATACCAGCGTGGGCGGTATAGTCACCGTTTCGCTGTTGAAGCAGATAGCGTGAAAACCGTGTGCCGCCAGCGAAAGCACGTCTTTCTCGCCGCCCGTGATAAAGAGCGTGTCGCCTTTTGCTGGCAGTTGCTCCAGCCCGAAGCAGTAGTTTTCGCCGAAGCTGCCGCCATAGAGGAAGCGGGGCGTGGAGAACGGGCGGTACAGCTTGATATGCTGTTTGCCCTTGTAGCCGTACATGGGTTCTGCCACCGATGAAGTGTAGGTGTACGGTTTGCCCTCTGCCGTTTCACTGTTGTATTCCCGGAGCGAACAGACCTTGTAACGTTCCAGCAGTTCGGGCGTGATGCCGTACTGTTGCCAGTACACCAGTTCGGCAAGCGGGAACTTCTGTTCCCGGAACTGGTAGGGCTTGACGGGCTTTTCGGGCGTTTCTTCGGGTTTGTCCGGCACTGCCCGGCAGACGGTTGCCGGGGGAACGGAAACCGGAATGCCGGAAGCCAGCCCCAAGCCCAAATCCCGGTCGATGATTTCCAGTATCTCCACGAAGTCAGCCGCCCGGTTGCAGTCCAGCCCCTTTAACTGCCCCACGAGGAAGAAACAGTCGCCGCTGTAACTGTCGTTGCCGAAGTCTTTCATCTTGTAGATACCGCCCCGGCGGTCGAAATAGATGTTGCAGGAAGCCTTGCTGTCCTCGTACAGCGGGTTAAGGAAGTTGCGACCTATGCGCCAATTGCCGGGCAGGTAGTGTTTGAACACCGCCAGCCCGTTACTTGTTCTTTCTAAGATTTCCTCTTTCCTTAGCATACAACTGGTGGTTGGTTATCAGGTTGTCGATGTTCTCCTTGTTGCTCCTTATCAGGCGTTCTTCCAGCATCCGGCGTATCTCGCTGACCTTGTAGAAATAGCGTCCCCTGATGTTGGAATAGGCGATAGTACCCGACACCCGCAGGCGTTGTAGGGTCTTTTCGCTTATTTTCAGAAACGTGCAGACCTCATAGCTGTCCACCCACATATCTTCTTCACTTTGCTTTGCCATTTCCGCATGATTGAAGATGTAATCGGCAATAGCGGTAATCTTGTTGTCCAGTTCCTTATAGGCTTTGGACTCGAATGTTATTATTTCCATAATGGTAACTAATTGATTTGCCGCAAAATTGCATCTTTCTGTAAGATAAAAAATACAAGGTTCTACCAACTTGGTTGAAATTTTTTTCAGGGTGATTTTAGGGGTGAAAAATAGTTTTTATTCCTATTCATGTGCTCCATTTGTATAAAAAGAAAAACTACCACGTTGGTAGTAACTTGGTAGTTTTTCAATCAGCTAAAGTACTTATTTACAAATCATCATCCATGCGCTTTTGCAGTTGCTCCATTATGAATGTGAAAAAAGCCGTTCGGTCTTTCTTCCGGTTTTTAAGGCTAAGATATGTTCGGTAATAGTCGCCCAGCTCTATGTCAAAGGCAGTTTCGACAAATGCCATAACCTCTTTTATTGTAGCGTTGCCATAATTCAGCGTTTTAGCGGCAAACAATCCATATCCCCATTCTATCGCTTCCGATTTTGTGCCAGTCCATTTCAGTTTGAAGTCCGACAATGATATTTTTATATCGTTTGTCAGTTGCTTTTTCTCTAATAACTGTAATCGCTGATTTAGGTAAATACGCAACATTTCATTGGCTAATATCTTGGCTACCGTATAGTCGTACCCTGTTGAAAAATTCGGGTCTTTATCGAATTGTGCGCTATCAGCGCATAGCCGAATATCTGCCTTCCCTCGTACAAAGTAGTATTTATCATACATGGTAGAGTGTGAACGATAATACTGGTAAAAGTCCAAATTCCGATTGAAGAAATAGGTCAGATTATCCAGTTCTGCGATAAGATGCTTTCTGATAACTTCGTTACTCCCATTAGGACATTGCATTTCTATACGACATATTTTGTGGAAATAGAGAAGCCGCCCCAATAGTTCCGGTTTTTGAACTTTGAAAAAGCGTATTTCATCCTCTTGTGTGGGGAAAGTGTAGGTTTGCAATTCATTTCTTAACCCAGTGATGATACTTTGTAAGTGACGTACTATTGAAAGAGAGGTTTCGATAATATCATTGCCGTAGAGGTCGATTTTAGCAATCTCTACATCTATTTCCGATAGGAGTTTATCAAAATCTTCTTTCATTTTATTGAATAACCTTATTCTATTTCTTCTCTTTTTGTAACTCCTTAAAGATACGTTCCAAATCATATCCATGCGGATTGGAAATTTGGAAATGTCCGCTTTCTAAGGGGATATTAATCAGAGGGGCAGTTATCACTGTGTCATTGAAAACGAAAGCGATACGCTTTCCTATACTCTTTTTTGTGGCTTCTCTCCATATAGGCGATTTATTTTGGAGGAAGACACCGGTAATGACCGAGTGTCCAAAAGCATCAGTTTCCAAACG
>ENA-UOJD01002821-UOJD01002821.1-human-gut-metagenome-genome-assembly--contig:-P48-NODE-2821-length-13691-cov-70.279261_pt1 | contig 13691 bp, 9 predicted proteins | sample MGYA00242342_ERZ723889 | MGnify/ENA metagenome assembly ERZ723889
TGGGGCGGTTTTCCGCCCGGATGCTCATGCAGTACGCCAGAACGTCAAACTGCGCCTGCGTCAGCAGCGGCTGGCAGGTCAGGGTGTCATCCACGATCCTGTCTACAGCCGTGGGCGGCAGAATGCCGGTGCAGCAATAGTAAATCGTGGCGGCCATGGCGTAAACGTCCGTCCATGGGCCGATGCTGGCGTTGCGCTGATACTGCTCGATGGGGCTGAAGCCCTGTTTGGCCACCATCTGGGAGGACTGGACGTTGCCGTCCCGTCCCTGAATGTCCAAGTCCTTGGCCGCGCCAAGGTCAAGCAAAATCAGCCTGCCGTCCGGCCGCACCATGATGTTGTCCGGGCTGATGTCCCGATGGATAATGCCATGCTCGTGAACTTCTGCCAGCGCCTGAATGATGGGCGTCAGCAGGGACAGGCAGGTGTCGAAGGGCATCGGCCCCTCCCGCTGCAGCTTTTTCAGCAGCGTCTCGCCCTCGATGAAGTCCATGACAATGTAAGCCGTTTCATTCTGGATGAAAACGGATTTTACCCCCACAACGCCGGGAATTCCGCCCAGCTTCGCCATTTTCCGGGCTTCTTTCAGGAAGCTGTCGAAGCCCTTCTGGGTGCCGGTCTTTCCCATCATGGCGTTGCTCCACACCACCATGGAGCGGTTTTCCCGGCTGACCATGCCGGTGCTCATGGGGAAATATTCTTTGATCGCGACCTTCTGTTCCAGCAAAAGGTCAAAGCCTATGTAGGTGATGCCGAAGCCGCCCTGCCCCAGCATCTCGCCCACCAGATACTTTCCGTCCAGAATCGTGCCGGGCTTCAATGCGAAGGACTCCGTGTTCACGCTGCCGTAAGGGCGGCCGCACTCCGGGCAGAACTTCTGCTCTGCCGCCAGCTCATGCATACATCTCATGCATCTGCGTACTTCCATAATTCAATCCTCTCTTTTGGGGAACGTTCGGGTTCCCGCCGATTTCGCGTACTGTTCTGCATATCAATCCGCAAGCCAAGCATCCGTCACGGACAGACCCATCGACCACGAATACCCGCCGATCACCGTCGGCGTTACGATGACCGCGTCAAATGTCAGCGGCGTATCGAATGTAATCGTCTCGGAGCCAGCGCCGTCACCGGCGGGCAGGGAGATCTTGGCGATTTTCTGGAACTGCCCGTTCACTCTTCCCCACACCTGCCATTCTTTGCACTTTGTTCCCGCGTTCATGGATACTTCCATATTGACGGTCATTTCCCTGCATCGTACCAGCGGGGTGTAAAAAACCAGCGCGTGGACATTCAGACTGAAGTTCCCGTCTTTCAGATTTGTGCTTTCCCAGTAACCATCCACATATTCGATATGGTTCTTGGGCTGTGTAGGCTTCGTAGTGGGTTCGGGTTTTGGTTCCGTGGCCTTGGGCACGGTTGCTTTGGGCGTGGTTGCCTTGGGCGTGGTTTCCGCAGGCGCGGGCTGCAAGACCGGTTCTGTGGCGGCCGCTTTCATGGAGACGTTCTGCCTGGGCGTTTTTCCCGTAGCGGTCACGATGCAGACGACGATTCCCAGCACCGCGACGACACCGGCCACGGCGGGTATCAGCCATGCGGGGAGCGGCTTTTTCTGCGGCGTCTTCGGCGGCGCGTTTTTGACCGGCGGCTTCACATCTGCCGGTCTGGGAGGGACTGGCGGCGTCCGCTGCGCTTTGGCCGGTTCTGCCTGCGGGGCTGGCTTGACCGGCTCGGCCTTCCCGCCTTTTTGCAGGCGGGTGACTATTTGCAGCAAGGCGGCCATGTCCTGCGGGCGCTTCTGCGGCAGAATGCTCATACCGGCGGCCAGAACATCAAACTGTTCCTTCGTCAGCCGCGGTTTGCAGGTCAGGGTGTCTTCCACGATCCGGTCAACAGAGGTGGGCGGCAGTGTGCCGGTGCAGCAGTAGTAGATCGTGGCGGCCATAGAGTAAACGTCCGTCCACGGGCCGACGCTGGCGTTCTTCCGGTACTGCTCGATGGGGCTGAAGCCCTGTTTGGCGACCATCTGGGTGGTCTGAATCGAGCCGTCCTTTCCTTGAATATCCAAATCCTTTGCCGCGCCCAGGTCCAGAAGGACGGGCTTGCCGTCCGGCTGCACCATGATATTGTCCGGGCTGATGTCCCGGTGAATGATACCGTGCTTGTGGACTTCTGCCAGTGACTGCATGATGGGCGTCATGAGCCGGATGCAGCTGTCAAAGTCCATGGGGCCGTTCTTCTGCATTTTCTGCTGCAGCGTCTCGCCCTCGATAAAGTCCATGACGATGTAGGCGGTCTCATTCTGTGTGAAGACCGATTTCACCCCGACGACGTTGGGAATGCCGCCCAGCTTTGCCATTTTCCGGGCTTCCTTCAGAAAGCTGTCGAAGCCCCGCTGGGTGCCGGTTTTCCCCACCATGGCGCTGCTCCACACCACGGTGGAGCGGTTTTCCCGGCTGACCATGCCGGTGCATGTGGGGAAATATTCCTTGATGGCGACCTTCTGCTGCAGCAGCAGATCAAGTCCGATATAGGTAATGCCGAAGCCGCCCTGCCCCAGCATTTCGCCCATCAGATACTTTCCGTTCAGGATCGTACCGGGCTTCAGCGCGAAAGGCTCCGCGTGCACGCTGCCGTAAGCGCGCCCGCATTCCGGACAGTAGGTGATCCCTCCCGACAGGTCGTGCATACATTTCATACATCTGCGTACTTCCATAGTCCATTCCTCTTTCTTTCGGGGGAACTCGTGGGGTTCCCGCCGTTTTTTGGAACCATTACAGTAAAATAATATCACCGCTTGATACTATTATCTACTGATTATTTGGCAAATTTAGTATATCAGATTTCCAGAATTTGCGGTCGCACGCCATGCGACAATTTTGAAAAAATTCGCCCGGCTCTGAAAGGCAGAGCCGGGCGGGGGTGATGGGGGGTCAGCGGTTGCGGAATTCCTTAAGAATACGCTCGTCGGAGCAGTTGAGGTCCGTAAGGACGTCACAGCCGGTGAATATGTCGTTCATTTCTGTTACGGCGGAGGCATCAAAATTGGACAGATTCAGGCTGGTCAGGTCGTAACACCGGCCGAACATCCAAATCATCGTCGTTACGTTGGATGTGTCAAAGTTACTGAGATCCAAGCTGGTTAGGCGGCTGCAGCCGGAGAACATGAAATTCATGTTTGTTACTTTGGAGGTGTCAAAGCTGGTTAAATTCAGGTGGGTCAAACTCTCACACCCGTAGAACATAATATACATGCTTGTCACGCTGGAAGTATCAAAGCCAGATAAATCCAGACCGGTGAGACTGCTGCAATCTTGAAACATACTATGCATGCTCATTACATTGGAGGTGTCGAAACTGGCGAAATCTAAACTGGTTAGACTCGTACAGCGTGAGAACATCCCATACATGTATTTTACGTTAGAGGTATCGAAGCCAGATAAATCCAGCTCGGTGAGACGTTCGCAGCCTGCAAACATAGCGGATGTGTTTGTCACATTGGAGGTAACAAAACAGTCTCCAAAGTCGATTGTCTTGAGATTTACAAAGTCCTGGAACAGCCAAGAAGCATCGGAATTTGGCGCAATCGCTCCGTCGGCGGCTACGTACAGATCGCCGTTATCCATCCATGCCAGCACGCTTCTGTCCCCGGCTTCCGAGACATCCCATGCACTGCTGGGGGCGTTTTTCAGAGAGCTTTGGAAGGTTAGAGTTTTTACGTCTTTGCGCAAATACTGACTCTGCCCCCAAAAGGGAGTAAGAGGGTTGTCGTCTTCATAGACAACGTCTGTAGCCGCCATGGTATGGACTTCCATGGGAATAGTAGGAACTGTTTCTGTCGGCGCCGGTTCCGTGGCGGAGGTCTGCGCGGCCGGTGCTTTCACGGAGGAAGCGGGGGGGGACTTTTTCCCGCCGCTGCCGATGGAAATGATGAGGGCTATCACCGCTACAGCCGCCGCGATGCCGGGAACCAGCCATTTGGGAAGCGGACGGCCGGGGTCGGGCTTCGGCGGCTGGAGGTTCCGGGTTTCCGGCCGGACCGGCTCGGTTTTCGGGACGTCCCTGACGGGCGGCGTTTTTCCTGCCGGGTGGGTGACGATCTGAAGCAGAGCGTCCATATTCTGGGGGCGCTTCTGGGGCAGGACGCTCATGCAGAAGGCCAGAACGTCAAACTGCTCCTTCGTCAGCCGCGGACGGCAGGTCAGGGTGTCCTCTATCATGCGGTCGGTGGCGGAGGGGGGCAGGACGCCGGTGCAGCAGTAGTAGATCGTGGCGGCCATGGCGTAAACGTCCGTCCATGGGCCGATCTTCCCAGCTTGGCCGTACTGCTCCACGGGGCTGAACCCGTGCTTGGCCACCATCTGGGAGGACTGCACATTGCCGTCCTTTCCCTGAATGTCCAAGTCTTTCGCCGCGCCCAGATCCAAAAGGATAAGCCTGCCGTCGTTCTGCACCATGATGTTGTCCGGGCTGATGTCCCGGTGAATGATGCCGTGCTTATGGACTTCGGACAGTGCCTGCATGATGGGCGTCATCAGGCTGATGCAGGTGCTGTAATCCATGGGGCCTTCCCGCTGCAATTTTTTCAGCAGGGTCTCGCCCTCGATGAAGTCCATGACGATGTAGGCGGTCTCATTCTGGATGAAAACGGACTTGACCCCGACGACACCGGGAATACCGCCCAGCTTTGCCATTTTCCGGGCTTCCTTCAGGAAGCTGTCGAAGCCCTTTTCCATGCCGGATTTCTGCATGACGGCGCTGCTCCACACAACGGTGGTGCTGTTTTCCCGGCTGACCATGCCGGTGCTCATGGGGTAGTATTCCTTGATGGCGACCTTCTGTTCCAGCAGTAGGTCAAAGCCGATATAAGTGATGCCGAAGCCGCCCTGCCCCAGCATTTCGCCCACCAGATACTTCCCGTCCAGAATCGTTCCGGGTTTCAGGGCAAAGGGCTCCGTTTCCACGCTGCCGTAGGGGCGGCCGCACTCCGAGCAGAAGGTCTCCCCCGCCGCCAGCGCGTGCATACATTTCATACATCTGCGAATTTCCATATCATGTACCACTCTTTTCTACAGACGGATTCAGGACAGCGCACCGTTTACATAGGTGCCTTCCTGATACAGCGAGTTATTGGGCGTGAACAGCCTGCCATACCCGTTTCGGAATTCGTTGCGGATCTCGCCCACATAATGGTAGGACTTGGCGGTGATTCCCAGACCAAATCCCTGCCAGGAGTCGTTTAATGTGAGACCGTAATAGGTATGGTCGTGCTTCTTCTGCGCCGACACCATGCGCCAGCTGTCGCCCTCCACAGTGGGCTGACTTGCCGGTACAGGTGTGCGGTAAACGTAAATCCCGTAGCCGTCGACGATTCCGTCTGCAAATTCGCCGTAAAAGGTTCCGCAGTTTTCCAGCTGCAATGAGCCGAAGCCGCAGGGCTGTCCGCCGCAGATCATGCCGGTATAATACGTGGTGCTTCCCTCCCGGGACGGATACAACGAATCGACATGATCCGCTTCCCACAGCCACGAGCCGCTCTGCTTTGCGCCGCTGCGATATGTATAGGCGCCTTTCCCCGCGGGGAAACCGCTTTGGAAAGTTCCCCGATAGCTGCCGCCGTACTCATAGCTCAGAGTGCCATACCCACAGGGAACCCCTTGAAGCAGCATTCCGGTATATTGACCGGCAGAACTGCCGCGCCAGCTTCCCGCGTCATAGGTGACCGCCGTCTCTCCATAGGTCCACGCCCCCTCCACCGGGGCAAGCCCCGCGTCGTCGGCAAAGGTAAATACGCCCGTTTCCGGGTAGCCGTTTCGGAAGGTGCCGGTGAACGTCCCCTCCGCCCAGCTCAGCGTACCCTCTCCGTCGGGCACGCCTGATGAGGCTGTACCGACATAATTACCATCAAGATAGGGAAAGCTTTCCACCGGGACGGTCGTTTCCGGAGTGGGAGGAATGAATGTAAATGCGGCGGTTGGTTCGGTCTGAACGGCCGCCGGTTTTACGGGCTCCTGAATGGAAGGCGAGGCGCTCGGACTTTTTCCGCCGCTGCCGATGGAAATGATGAGGGCTATCACCGCCACCGCCGCCGCGATGCCGGGGATCAGCCATTTGGGAAGCGGACGGCCGGGGGCGGGCTTCAGCGGCTGGAGGTTCCGGGTTTCCGGCCGGACCGGCTCGGTTTTCGGGACGTCCCTGACGGGCGGCGTTTTTCCTGCCGGGTGGGTGACGATCTGAAGCAGAGCGTCCATATTCTGGGGGCGCTTCTGGGGCAGGACGCTCATGCAGAAGGCCAGAACGTCAAACTGCTCCTTCGTCAGCCGCGGACGGCAGGTCAGGGTGTCCTCTATCATGCGGTCGGTGGCGGAGGGGGGCAGGACGCCGGTGCAGCAGTAGTAGATCGTGGCGGCCATGGCGTAAACGTCCGTCCATGGGCCGATCTTCCCAGCTTGGCCGTACTGCTCCACGGGGCTGAACCCGTGCTTGGCCACCATCTGGGAGGACTGCACATTGCCGTCCTTTCCCTGAATGTCCAAGTCTTTCGCCGCGCCCAGATCCAAAAGGATAAGCCTGCCGTCGTTCTGCACCATGATGTTGTCCGGGCTGATGTCCCGGTGAATGATGCCGTGCTTATGGACTTCGGACAGTGCCTGCATGATGGGCGTCATCAGGCTGATGCAGGTGCTGTAATCCATGGGGCCTTCCCGCTGCAATTTTTTCAGCAGGGTCTCGCCCTCGATGAAGTCCATGACGATGTAGGCGGTCTCATTCTGGATGAAAACGGACTTGACCCCGACGACACCGGGAATACCGCCCAGCTTTGCCATTTTCCGGGCTTCCTTCAGGAAGCTGTCGAAGCCCTTTTCCATGCCGGATTTCTGCATGACGGCGCTGCTCCACACAACGGTGGTGCTGTTTTCCCGGCTGACCATGCCGGTGCTCATGGGGTAGTATTCCTTGATGGCGACCTTCTGTTCCAGCAGTAGGTCAAAGCCGATATAAGTGATGCCGAAGCCGCCCTGCCCCAGCATTTCGCCCACCAGATACTTCCCGTCCAGAATCGTTCCGGGTTTCAGGGCAAAGGGCTCCGTTTCCACGCTGCCGTAGGGGCGGCCGCACTCCGAGCAGAAGGTCTCCCCCGCCGCCAGCGCGTGCATACATTTCATACATCTGCGAATTTCCATATCCCGATCCTCTTTCTTGTCTGACGTTCGTTATTTCTTGCTGAACAAGTCAGAAAAGCCGTTTTTTTCCAGATGGTTGTTGATGTCTATAATGTCCAGCTCCCGCAGAATGCCGTCGATGATAACGATGTCACGCGGGCTGGAACCGCTCAGGGAAGCGAGGTCTCCGATTTTCAGCAGCTTCTGGGTCTCGGACAGGTTCATGCCCAGAACGCGGGAAAGCCGCAGGAGCACATTCCGCTGAGGGCTGACCTCGGCGTTCAGGATCCGGTAAAGGGAGGACTTGTTCAGTCCCGCAAGCCCCGCGATGGTCTCGACGGAACGGGGCGTTTTACGCAGAAACTGGAAAAGGTAGTCGCCAAGGGCGGGGCCGTTGGCTTCGTGAAGGAGCTGCGTGACGGATGCTCCGCCTTTCAGACGGGAAACGGCAATTTCGGTGGGACCTGACTGCTGCATAAAATGACTCCTCCCTGCGCCATAAAGGGATATGTTCTGCCCATATTCGGCCAAAGATGGCTTTTTATTACGATTCTATTAAGAAGTATATCACAGCCCATTGCGGAATGCAATCGGGGAATTGCCGCGCGGACGAAAAACCGTGCCGGAGGGTCACTCCGGCACGGTTGGAAACGATATACGATTAGCCGAACACGGACAGCAGGAAGCCGGCCGCGATGGCGGAGCCGATAACGCCGGCCACGTTGGGACCCATGGCGTGCATCAGCAGGAAGTTGGAGGGGTTGTTCTTCTGGCCGACGGTGTTGGACACACGGGCAGCCATGGGAACCGCGGACACACCGGCGGAGCCGATCAGCGGGTTGACCTTGCCTCCGGTGAGCTTGCACATCACGTTGCCGCCCAGCAGACCGCCGGCGGTGGAAATGCCGAAGGCTACGACGCCCAGAACCACGATCTTCAGGGTGCTGGCAGTCAGGAAGGTGGAGCCGACCATGGTGGCGCCCACGGCGGTGGACAGCAGAATGGTGACAATGTTCATCAGCGCGTTCTGCGCGGTGTCGCTGAGACGGTCGGTGGCGCCGGTCTCCTTGAACAGGTTGCCCAGCATCAGGCAGCCGATCAGAGGCGCGGTATCAGGCAGCAGCAGCGCCACGAAGATAACCACCACGATGGGGAAGATGATCTTCTCGGCCTTGGACACGGTACGGGTCTGCACCATCTTGATCTTGCGGTCCTCGGCGGAGGTCAGCAGGTTCATGATGGGGGGCTGGATCAGCGGGATCAGCGCCATGTAGGAGTAAGCGGCCACGGCGATGGCGCCCAGCAGTTCGGGGGCCAGACGAGTGGTCAGGAAAATGGCGGTGGGGCCGTCCGCGCCGCCGATGATGCCGATGGAAGCGGACTGGGGGCCGGTAAAGCCCAGCAGCACGCCGCCCAGGAATGCAACGAACACGCCCAGCTGTGCGGCAGCGCCCAGCAGCAGGCTCTTGGGATTACTGAGCAGGGGGCCAAAGTCGGTCATGGCGCCCACGCCCATGAAGATCAGGCAGGGGTACAGGGAGGTCTTGACGCCGATATAGAAGATATCCAGCAGACCGCCTTCCCGCATGATGGCGCCGTAGCTGTGGAAAAATTCACTGGAGGGATTCATGAAGTTGTCCCACAGCTCCTGGTGGTAAAGACCGCCCAGGGGCAGGTTGGACAGCAGGCAGCCGAAGGCAATGCCCACCAGCAGCAGCGGCTCGAATTTCTTGACGATGCCCAGGTACAGCAGCACACAGGCGATGATCAGCATCACCAGATTCTGCCAGCCGCCGTCGGCAAAGCCGACGAAAATGGCGTTGAAGCCGGACTTCTGCCATAGATTTAACAGGACTTCACCAATATTGATGCTCATGGTGTATCCTCCTTAGCCGAGGACGACCAGAGTAGCACCGGTGTCAACGGTGGAGCCCTTGGAAACCAGAACCTGCTTCACGGTGCAGGCCTTGGGCGCCAGAATCTCGTTCTCCATCTTCATGGCTTCCAGAACCACCAGAACGTCGCCTTCCTTCACGGCCTGACCTGCGGTGACGTTTACCTTCAGGATGTTGCCGGGCATGGGAGCGGTGACGGCGTCACCGGCCACGGGAGCGGCAGCGGCGGGGGCGGGAGCAGCCGCGGGAGCGGCCACGGGCGCAGGCGCGGCTGCGGGAGCAGCAGGCGCGGCGGTGGGGACAATGGCCTCGTACTCATCCAGCAGCATGGCCTTGCCGGCTTCGACCTCCACCTCGTAGGTGCGGCCGTTCAGAGTCACTTTGTATTTCATGATTATTTGACCTCCTTAATGGAAATGAAGCGCAGCTCGTTCAGGGGCTTGCCCATCTTGTCGGCCACGATGGCCATAAGCATAGCGGCGGTTTTCGGCTCGACGTCGTAGAGCTTCAGCTTGCCGGCGGTGCCGGGAGCGGCGGGGGCGTCGGCGGCGGGAGCCTCGGGTACGGCGGCAATGGCGGCCTTGGCGGCGTCAGAGTGGGCGGCGACCTTCTTCTCCTTGGCGATGAAGATCTTGCCCATGCCGATGACGACGATCATCAGCAGAACCAGGCCAAAGAATACCACGGCGTAGCCCAGCAGCGCGACGACGGCGGCGTCAACAAAGCCGATATCCGTCAAAGTGGAAGATAACACCATAACGGTACCTCCTTAGCACTCCACGATGGAGTAGGTAGCAACGTTCTCTTCCTTGGCCTTGCGCTCCTCGAAGAACTTCTCGGCCAGGTTGGGGAAGGCAATGTAGCTCAGCACGTCCTCGTCGGAGCGAGCCAGATCGCCCAGCTTCTCCCGGGTCTTGTCCACGACAGGCTCCAGGGTGTCGGCGTAGCGGACGGTCAGAGGCTGCTCGTCGCCCAGGATCATCTTCTGGATTTCGGGGTCGATGGGCGCGGGGGTGTGGCCGTACTCGCCGCGGCAGTAAGCCTTGATTTCCTTGGAGACGGACTTGTAGCGCTGGCCGTCCAGCACGTTGCGCACGGCCTGCACGCCGACCATCTGAGAGGTGGGGGTGACCAGCGGGGGATAACCCATGTCCTTACGAACCTTGGGCGTCTCCACCAGAACCTCGTCGAAGCGGTCGAGCGCGTTGACCTGCTTCAGCTGGCTGAGCAGATTGCTGAGCATACCGCCGGGGATCTGATAGGTCAGGCACTGGGTGTCGGTGGCCATGGACTTGGGCATCAGGGTGCCGTCCTTGATGTAGTCGTCACGCACGACCTTGAAGTAGTCGGCGATCTTCTTGGTGCACTTGTCGTCCAGATCGACCTCGTAGCCCAGCTGACGCAGCGCGTAGGCCAGGGTCTCGGTGGCGGGCTGGGAGGTGCCGCCGGAGAAGGGAGAAATGGCGGTGTCGATGATGTCCACGCCGGCTTCCACGGCCTTCAGGTAGGTCATGAAGGCAAGACCGGTGGTGGAGTGGGTGTGCAGGTCGATGGGCAGCTCGGGAGCGGCGTCCTTGATGGCGGAAACCAGATCGTAAGCTTCCTTGGGACCCATGATACCGGCCATATCCTTGATGCAGATGGTGGAGGCGCCCATTTCCTTCAGTTCCTTCACCATTTCCACGTACTTCTTCTGGGTGTGGACGGGAGAGGTGGTGTAGGACAGGGTGCCGGAGGCGATGGCGCCGGCCTTCACGGTGGCTTCCATGGCGACCTTCAGGTTGTTCGTATCGTTGAGGGCGTCGAAGATACGGATGATGTCAATGCCGTTCTCCACAGACTTCTGCACGAAGAGCTTGACAAAGTCATCGGGGTAGTGGGAGTAACCCAGAACATTCTGACCCCGCAGCAGCATCTGCAGCTTGGTGTTGGGCACGGCGGCGCGGATCTTGCGCAGACGCTCCCAGGGATCTTCGTTCAGGTAGCGCAGGCAGACGTCAAAGGTAGCGCCGCCCCAGCACTCGACTGCGTAGTAGCCGGTCTTATCGATGGTCTCCAACATGGGAGCAAACTTGTCGTAAGGCAGGCGGGTTGCGATGAGAGACTGATTTGCGTCACGCAGCACGGTCTCCACAAACTGAACTTTTTGAGCCATTTGTATGTAACCTCCGTAGATGGAATTTGAGTGGACGCATCGGGGGGCCGACTTGTCCGTATATTTTTAGACCAGGAGCCGAAACACGGATCATGGTTAAAAACACGAGGGGAAACGGGGAAGTCCCAACCTCCACCGACATATATATTAACACAAGGGGGAAAGGTTGTAAATACATTTTTTTGCTTTTTCGGTACATTTATATCGTTTCTTTGCCGAAGTTTAGGGAAGCGGGGCGGCACTTTGCGCCCCCGATCCTCCTCTGCCCCGGCTGTTTTCGACAATGATGGCAAAAAATTCACACTTTTTATATTGATTTTTTTATATCGATAGTGTATGATACACTCGAAAAGTATGGGGTGCCGAGCCAGAGAGCAGAAAACGGTTTGGCCTGACTCCCATATCTATATTATAATGAAAGAGGTTACTGTATTATGGCAATCGACTTGAAGCATTATGGTATCTCCGGTACGACTGAGATCGTCCACAACCCCTCTTATAAGGCGCTGTTCGACGCCGAGATGGATCCCACTCTCACCGGCTATGAAAAGGGTCAGCTGACCGAGCTGGGCGCTGTGAACGTCATGACCGGCGTTTACACCGGCCGTTCCCCCAAAGACAAGTACATCGTTATGGACGCCAACTCCAAGGACACCGTGTGGTGGACCAGCGACGGCTACAAGAACGACAACCATCCCATGATCGAGTCCACCTGGGCGACCGTCAAGGATCTGGCCGTCAAGGAGCTGTGCAACAAGAAGCTGTACGTGGTTGACGCTTTCTGCGGCGCGAACCCCGACACCCGTATGGCCGTCCGCTTCATCATGGAAGTGGCATGGCAGGCACACTTCGTCACCAACATGTTCATCCGTCCCACCGAGGAAGAGCTGAAGAACTTCAAGCCCGACTTCATTGTCTACAACGCTTCCAAGGCCAAGGTCGAGAACTTCAAGGAGCTGGGTCTGAACTCCGAGACCTGCGTCGCCTTCAACATCACCTCCCGTGAGCAGGTCATCATCAACACCTGGTACGGCGGCGAGATGAAGAAGGGTATGTTCTCCATGATGAACTACTACCTGCCTCTGAAGGGCATCGCCTCCATGCACTGCTCCGCCAACACCGACATGAACGGCGAGAACACCGCCATCTTCTTCGGCCTGTCCGGCACCGGCAAGACCACCCTGTCCACCGACCCCAAGCGTCTGCTGATCGGCGACGACGAGCACGGCTGGGACGACAACGGCGTCTTCAACTTCGAGGGCGGCTGCTACGCCAAGGTCATCAATCTGGACAAGGACTCCGAGCCTGACATCTACAACGCCATCCGCCGGGACGCTCTGCTGGAGAACGTCACCGTGGACGGTAACGGCAAGATCGACTTCGCCGACAAGTCCGTCACCGAGAACACCCGTGTGTCCTACCCCATCGACCACATCGAGAAGATCGTCCGTCCCGTTTCCGCGGCTCCCGCTGCCAAGAACGTGATCTTCCTGTCCGCCGACGCTTTCGGCGTTCTGCCCCCCGTGTCCATCCTGACCCCCGAGCAGACCCAGTACTACTTCCTGTCCGGCTTCACCGCGAAGCTGGCCGGCACCGAGCGGGGCATCACCGAGCCCACCCCCACCTTCTCCGCCTGCTTCGGTCAGGCATTCCTGGAGCTGCATCCCACCAAGTATGCTGCTGAGCTGGTTAAGAAGATGCAGGTTTCCGGCGCGAAGGCTTATCTGGTCAACACCGGCTGGAACGGCACCGGCAAGCGTATCACCATCAAGGATACCCGCGGCATCATCGACGCCATCCTGAGCGGCGACATCCTGAAGGCCGAGACCAAGAAGATCCCCATGTTCGATCTGGAGGTTCCCACCGCTCTGCCCGGCGTGAACCCCGCCATTCTGGACCCCCGCGACACCTACACCAACGTGGAAGAGTGGGAGACCAAGGCCAAGGATCTGGCTGGCCGGTTTGTCAAGAACTTCGTCAAGTACGAGGGCAACGACGCAGGCAAGGCTCTGGTCGAGGCTGGCCCCAAGCTGTAATCAGCGGCACGATTTACCGGTAACCGATAAGCGGCGCAGCGAAAGCTGCGCCGCTTCTGTCTGCCGAAGGACGCCTGCTTTCGCCCGATGAAAGTGGGAACCTTTTGACAGATGGAAAAATCACCCAACGGTCTGCTGGGTGGTCGTAAAACAGTGAATGGAGCGTATCGGTAACGATACGCTCCATTTTTCGTATGTAGTGGGGTACATCCCCTTGGCTCTCCCTCTGGGAGAGCTGTCACCGAAGGTGACTGAGAGGGTATTGCACCCTAATTTCCCCTCTCCGTCTTCGCTTCGCTCAGACACCTCTCCCAAGGGGAGAGGCAAGGGGTGCCTGTTAAGTTTTTGCATATGCAGAGGAATATTGCCCTTACGTCCGCAGCAGCGCCTGAAAGCCGGGGCTGAAAAACTCCCCGCCGTCGGCGTCTACCCACATGGCTTCGGC
>ENA-UOJD01002824-UOJD01002824.1-human-gut-metagenome-genome-assembly--contig:-P48-NODE-2824-length-13676-cov-7.120109_pt1 | contig 13676 bp, 20 predicted proteins | sample MGYA00242342_ERZ723889 | MGnify/ENA metagenome assembly ERZ723889
TTGGACCATTTTTATAAATTGCGGCATTCCCTTTGTCTAATCCGTCAAAATATAATTCATTATATTCAAATACATTGTTCAATTTATATTCCTTGTTGTCAACATAAAATGGATGACAATACCCATCCATATTATACCATATAGTCCTAACACCATTAGGGACCATCGATACTATGAATTTATATGTTTCATTAGACTTTAGTTTTATTTTTAATAATGCTCTATCATCAAAAAGTCCATGAGCATAAGGTTTATAGTCAGTTTTAGAAGTCTTTGAATACACCTGAACGCCATATAGATCATTTCCGCTTGCTTTAGACAATGGAGATTCTTCTATATCTATTTCCCCTGTTAACCCTAAAGAAACAATGTATTCTTTAGGTTCCTCTGGTATTGGTTCTGGCTCCGGTTCTCCTTCACTGACTGAAGAACATGCCCAAAATGTAATTATACAGATTAAGAATAATAGATTTTTCATGATGTCTCTATTTAGCACGTTTATAATAAAGTTTATTTTTCCTTTTTCAATTCTTGTAGTATTTCGCTTATTAGCTGATTGCCCATTTCGCACTGGTAACGTAATAAATCAAGCTGTTGCTTGTTTACTTCCTTCCATGTAGCATTTTGATTTTCGACTACTTTTTCAACTGTGTTAGATATAGATTTCATTGCCCTTGCAAGTTCAATTAGAGCTTCTTCTTTTGTTGCCATTATCCTATTTTGGTTTTTAATTGTACAATCTTGCTTTCGAATTTTTCTTTATCTTCATCTTTTATAATTTCCCTGATAGCATCTATGATGACATTGAATTTGTATGCATTTTCATCGCTTTGAATTTTTAGAATTTTTTCAACATGCTCATTTTGTTGTTGATTGCTTCTATTCATTCCGTCCATGATTGCGGTGATTGTTTTATCCAAATTTTCCATAACAGCTTCTTCGATTTTTTTATTAATTAGTTCGTCTATGCTGATACGGAGATCATTTTCACTTTGTTTCGATAAATTTTCTGAATTTTCAGAAATATTTTTGAGCATGGAGCCGGATCCGGTTAGAAGCCATTCTGCGCTTACTGTATTATAAGAGTTAATAATTTCTGTTAATATATCATCAGGAACTGCTGGTATTTTTCCGGTGCGGGGGTCAGCTATGAAAATTCGATTAAACCTCTGTTGAGATATTCCGTTTAATTTTTTACAAAATTGACTTTTTATCCCTCCAGAAAAAAAATCTACTAGTTCACTAATCCTTTTATTTAAATCAGGTAGTTTCATATTGTTTGTTACTGAAATGTTTGTATATTTGTATTCAATCAATCTTTAATAGAGCATACTATGCTAAAAAAATTATTTAGGAAAATCGGTCGCTTGTTCCTTATCTACGATGATAGTATCGACCACGACGTTGCTGTTATGACTTTGAATTTCGACTATTTGTTCATCCATTTTTTGCTTTTTATTATCGGGGCATTCGTCGGTAATTATATAGCCCATTAAAGCACCAAGTAGCCATGTAATAACATAGCTTATAACTCTTCCATAGATTCCTGACCAGAATCTATTTATCGCTGACGCTTTCTCTGATAGCGGATTTTTTAGTTTTGGATTAAATGAAAGGTATTCCTTTCCTAAATTCGTTAGTCGGACGTTTGTATAGTCCATATCATCATAATATGCAGCATCTACCAGCCTACACTCTATTAGATATTCTATTGCGTAATGCCATCTTGACCTCCCCCATATTTCTTTAAAAGAATCAACATCGATTCCTTTATTTAGAGACTGCAATATATCTTTTTGGTCTTCATCAAAGAATATTCTTTCCATACTTATTGCTTTAATTTTCAACCATTTGTCAAAACATTTTATTTAGAATAAGTATAAATAAACATTTTCAACAAACTTTTCAGTAATCTATCTTGCCGTATACTGAAATGTTTGTATATTTGCATTGTAATCAATCACCAATACAAAGGTAACGGCAAAGATTACACTTGTAAATAGCGAAAATACGTCATTTTTAATAATTAGGAAAATAAACATGAATAATTTTTCATTTAGAAAAGGTTTTGAACAGGTAAGACGGAAGGATGCTAAGGAGGTTAAAGAGAAACTTGCGAAAGCTATCGGAATCAAACTTAATAACCGTATGTCTTGGAGTAATTGGCTTAACGGGAAGGTTGAACCAAGAGTTACGCAAAAAGAAGCGATTGAAAAAGTATTTGCTGAATATGAAATTACAGAAGTTTGGGGGGATTAACTATGGATACCACTGCAAACCTGACACAGAGAGAATTTGAGATAGGAAAACTTACCGTTCTTGGCAAGACTAAAAAGGAGATTGCGAGCAGTTTGTTTATATCTGTTCGTACTGTTGAAAACACGATGCGGAAAGTATTTATTAAGGCAAACGTAAATAATTCAACTTCTTTTTCTCTGTGGTGGTTTTGCAAATATTTTGGAATTTCAGAAGAAGCAGTCCGAACTATGATTTCAGCAACAATGTTATGCCTTTTGATGTTTCACATTTTCACAACGAGTGATGAATCTTTCAGGGGTAGACGCATGAGTACACGCAGAAACGAAACCGAATTAATTTTTGACGAGCTATGAACCTGATCCTCCGAAATACCGATCGTATCGAAATGTCGATGGCTGAATTTATTGATTTCACCAAGAGCGTTATCAAGGAAGCCGTTGCCGAAACTTACGGGGAATATATGAGCCGGAATGAAGCAATTAGGCATTTGGGCAGTCGGAAAAAACTGGAGCAAGCGATCAAAATGAAGTTGATTAATCCTGATAAGGGGAATGGTAATCAGAAATGGCGGGTAAAAACCCGTGAAGTCATTGAAGCATATAAAATAATTGATAAACTATGAGAACTTTTTCAATATTAGCCTTTCTTCTTGCCCTTGGAATATTAGGATGCAGTATTTACGGAGGGCAGTACCATAGTCTTCCTTTCGCAATAATGTCCGGTATTTTGGGTTGGGCGATGTGGCCGGAGAAGAAACAGGACTTCGGTAAATCTCTTCGGGATAATAAAACTTGGAAAGAATAATTTTTTATAATATGGAAACAAAAAAAATCAGAAAACAACTTTTAATTATTTCGATCCATTTAATTATAGCGATCGTATTCTTTGGATTTTGGCTGCCATTCAGTATCAGCCACGAATCGAACGAACTTCCTATGCTGGGAGCATTTACACTTGGCGTATATGTAATTTTCTATTTCCCCATTATTTATAAACTAATCAAAAAACTGAAATGAAAAAACTATTATTTGCAATTTTATTAGGAGCCTTGTTTGTTTCTTGCTCTAAAGTTCCGGCCGGGAATGTAGGTATTAAATTTTATCTCCTTGGTAAAGACAAGGGTGTCGACTACGAGGCACTTGGTCCCGGCCGTTATTGGATCGGTATTAATGAAGAATTGTTTTTATTTCCCACCCAACGTCAAAACAAGGTATGGAGTGACGATGAAGAAGGTAACCGGGGCTTTGAATTCCAGAGCAAGGAAGGAATGAAATTATCGGCAAATGTCGGTATCGAGTACCAAATCGAAGAAGTTAACGTTCCCCGGGTATTTGAAATGTACAAAAAAGGATGCGAAGAAATATCTAACATCGTTCTTAGGAATGCCGTCCGTGATGCATTTAACAAAGCATCTTCCACCCGAACAGCCGAACAAATGTATGGTGAAGGTAAGATCAGTTTTATTGAAGAAGTAAAGAAGATAGCAACAGAGAAGGCAGCCGAAAAATATATAAAACTAAATGATATCTATTTACTCGGGAATGTAGGAGTTCCGGAAAGTGTTACGATCGCCTTGAATAATAAAATTAAAGCTATGCAGGAGGCAGAACAGCGGGAGAATGAAATCCGGGGCGCAGAAGCTCAGGCCAAGAAAGATATCGCAAAAGCAGAAGGCGAAGCTAAGAGCTTATTGACAAAAGCAAAAGCAGAGGCAGAGGCCAACCGAATTATTTCAAATTCCTTAACCCCAACTCTGGTCGAATACGAAAAGATTAAGCAATGGAATGGGATTTTACCACAGGTGCAGGGGAACGGTGCTTCTATTGTCAATTTGAAATAAAGATACGTAATGGCGGAGGAATTTAGCAAGGTTTGGTCCGGCTTAAACAAAGTAAACCTAACACCGTCCCCGGGTGAAAGTAAGGGGCAGATGCGACACTGTAAAGCCGTGAGTTCTTAAATCCGCCCGGTTGCCTGGTTTTCTTCTTATTACTTTCCTTTAAGAGCGTGATAAGTCCGGGCGGAAATTTAACTGTAAATACTTTCATTGTAGCCCTAGTCCTGTCGGGAGATAGCACGAAAGGCAAAATTTTAAAAACAAGGTTATGAACGACAGAGATAAAGAAATTGAAGATCTAAAAAAGCAGCTTAGTGCAGCAAATGCATCCTGGACAAAATATTTTCAGGAATGTGAGACACTGAAACAGGAATTATTAAGGTACAAAGAGCTGGTAAAAGTACAGAGTGCCATTATCAACAACAATTAATCAGTCCGGGGCAGCCAATTGTAACTGTGGCCATATATATAGGTTGCTCCGGCAAAGGGTCGGTTGTCCGAGTGGTCAGGAGCTAGTCCGCAAAACTGGATACGCGGGTTCGAATCCCGCACCGACCTCGAAAGTTTTAATTTTAAAATTGATAGATATGGTTACAAGTATTCTTTTAATAGGCCTGCCTATAACAGCTAAGATGAGAGAAAAGATGAATGAATCCGGGAAAGAATTCTTCACAAGAGACGAAGTTATTGAAATGTTAACGGATTCTGTATATCAATTCAGTAAGGATATTAAAAAAATTCAAGAAGCTAGGGAAAAAGATTCCGAAGTCAAATTGGAAGAAAAAGAAAACTGATTAGTAGCCCGGAAAGACAGGCAAAAATAGAGATGCGCAGTGGAGTGCTTTTGACTTTCGAAAGGTGCACATGGTAGAAAGTACGGTACGTGAAATATAAGGAGTAATTAACCTTAGAAATAGCGCAAAAGGGTGAGACCTTTATTGGGTGTTCGAATCGCCCCATCTCCACAACCTTAGTTCTTTGGTATGAATGATTGTACAGCTTATGTGACACGGACAGGATACGTTATGCAACCTGTGACAGCCGGAAAGGATAGAGATACGACGGCACGGACGGGAATAAGTTCACTAAACGGTCGAGGCAATCTGGCAGCCCGGAAAGACGGGCAACCCGCCTACTTAGCTCAGTTGGTAGAGCATCGGTTTTGTACTCCGAAGGTCATCCGTTCGAACCGGATAGTAGGCTCAAAAGTAAGGCCGTTTAGTTTGGCGACGTGGCGGCCTTACAAAAAACTCTAAGCTCTTTGACATGTTGACAGACAATAAAAAACACGCAGTTTGTCGCTGCGGGCTGGTGAACTACCGGGCAATACTCCGGTAGTGGCGGAAGTCGCGTGTCAAAGGCGCATTAAGCCAGCAACGGGTTGTACTGGAGTACTTAGAAAGAGGTTCGATTCCTCTTACCCGTCACATTTCAAACAACAAAACAAAAGTATGGAAAATAATTCAGAAACAAAAAAGCTGACGATCACGGAGCTTAAATCCATGTCTCCGTTTCAGATTTTAGAGGATACGAGAGTAAGAGAGCGATTCGTTACACTCTACAATAACATCCACAATTCTGAGCAGGGCGAATTATTCTTTGAAAAAGAAAAATACAACCTACAGAGAATCATACAAGCCTCCCCCAACCTAGCAAAATGTACCGGTTTCTCCACATATGGAGTACTCCTTGACATCGCAAGCATGGGACTTACCCTTGAAAACGCATCCCGGCCCCTTATTTACATCATCCCCGGTTCCGTGAATGTAGGAACAAAAGAAAAACAAACATGGGAACAACGGATGTCCATTGAAATTTCTCCATATGGAGAGCTCGATTTAAGAATTCAAGCCGGGCAGCTATTATATGCCGACCGTCCTGTAATCGTATTCGAGGGGGATGAATTTAAGCCCAAGGTAACCGAAACCGGACAGAAAGTGGTAGTCTATTCGGCAGCCATTCCACGGCAAAGCAAAACAATCATCGGAGCTTTTATCAAGCTGACCCGCCCCGATCGTTCCTTTGACTTCTTTTGGATGCTTCCAGAAGACATCGACCGTCTGAAAGGATATTCCTTAAAGAAAAATCAACGGAAAGACAAAGACGGGAATGTATATGGAGACGCCAATGCCCTCTACCATTCAAATGGAGGTCAAATCGACACCGGATTCCTTGAAGCGAAAGTAATCAAGCACGCTTTCAAGACATTTCCGAAATTAAGGTTAGGACAATTCTCCGCTTTACAGCAAGACGAACAAGTCCAGGCCTCCGACTATGGGTTGGATGAGCCAGTATACAACCAAGTTCCGCAAAAAGAAACCGAAGAAGAAGCCGAAGAGACAGATGTACAGGAAATCGCCAAGCAACAGGGCGGTGTAAACATAGTAGAAAACCCAGAAGAACCCTTTTAATCATGGAAACAACAGCACTCTCAACAACACAGGAAGCATTATTACAGGCAAAAGACATCATTGCGCAAAACATTGCAAGTAATGAAAAAGCAAAAGAAGTCGCAAAAATCCTGCTCTCTAAAATAGAAAACACCCCTATCTCAGACACTCCGGAAGTCCGGTTCCTAGACGAAGAGTGTAAAACATTCCTCGGAAAGATAAGCAAGACCATTTCGGCCATGACCGACCGCCGGAAACCAATCACACAGGCATTCGACCAAATCCGGAAACATTTCACCGAACTGGAAAACGAACTGAAAACAGGGGAAGAAATACAGGCAATACAAAATTTCAGAAACGCATTTGCCCGGCATATCGCGGAAATCGCCGCAAAAGAGGAAGAGGCTCGGCGCATCAAGGCTGCCACAGAACAGGAGCGCATCGAAATGCGTGCTTATTTCAAACAAGCCTTTACCAAAGACTTGGTAAACACATTAAGCCTTGCATACGATTCGCTTGAAGAAATATTCAACTCCATCACGCTGCAAAACTGCGAGCTAAAAAAAGATGAATTGAAAAACTTCTCATCCGAATACAAACCGGCCACTTTCTCATATCCATACAGGAATTACATTACAAAAGAAGAAGAGATCGCAATCTATGAAGAAATAGCTTCTTCCGAATCTGCCAAAAATGAACTGGAATACAATGAAAAAATCACCGAAAAAATCCGGTACTACCTTGATCGCGTTGATTCAAAGAAACAAGAATTGTTAGAGATCGCGCAAGCAAATGCCGCGGAAAAAGAACGGCTTGCGAAAGAAGCGGAAGAAAGGGCAAAACGGGAAGCGGAAGGAAAAAGACAAGAACTGTTGAACTTCACACAGAAACAACAGACATCCATCGAGGCAGAGAAAACTGAAGCATCCCTCAATACCCTATTCGACCAAAATTATTCTGCCCCTGCGGCGAATGTAAAGAAAACGCTTTCCATCGAAGTAAGCAATCCTGCCGGATACGGACAGATATTCATGTTCTGGTTCGAGCGTGAAGGAAAGAATCTCCCGAACGAAAAGATTGAAAAGAAATCCATCGCACAGATGAAGAAATTCTGCGAGGATATCGCAAACAAGGATGGAGAAATCATCACGTCAAACTTTATTACTTACAAAGAAGTCGTTACGGCAAAATGAAAGACCCATACTATGACAGGTCGGAAATATCCAACTCCGACCTGTCTGAATTAAAAAGACAGCTCTACGGAGGAATGGAAATCGACCCCGTTCATGCAAAATTTGGGAACCTAATCGATCACATGATTACAGAACCGGAAAAAGTCGACTATTTCAAACTGACTTGTGCCGGCGAACAAATGACAGAAGGTGATTTCAAAAAAGCAGAAGAAATGAAAAAGGCATTCATGCGCGATGAGTTTGCTAGCCGGATACTTCCACTATCAGACACACAGAAAGTCATGATTAATCCCTGTCAGAAATTCGACTACGACATCCCTTTTACACTGCCCGTCCGATGCAAATGGGACTTGTGGATGCCGTCAATGGGATGGGGAGGCGATATAAAAAGCACCTCCGCGACGACACAGGAACAATTTGAATCCGCTGTAAGGCAATTCGACTACGACAGGCAAAGATTCTTCTACATGAATATAGCAGGCTCCGAGAAAGACGTCTTAATCGGAATTTCCAAAGAAAACTTCCGCGTCTTCAAGGTATTCATAAAAAGAGGAGATGAATTATGGGAATCCGGCCAGCACAAGTGTATGGAACTCGCATTTAAATACTGGACTATGTTCGGAGACTTAAAAAATACAGCATGACAATCACACCCATAGAAGATTTAGAAAAAGAGGTGGACGATATAGAAGCTTATCTATCCACCTTACCGCCAGAGGATGCTAATTTAGCCATAGAGAGAGGGAACGAGCTTTCGGTATATATCGCCCGCACCGGGAAGATGCTTTCGGATGCAAGGTTTTATCAGGACAAGGCACTATCAGAAAGCATCGTTTACAACCTCGGGAAACAAGCTGGTTGCCCTGCATCGGTTCTAAAACAACTTGTAGAAGCATCCTGTCAGCGTGAAAATCTATTGGTAAACACAATCGAACGCCTAAACCGTGCTGCCACCCATCAGTTAGATTGGCTCCGGACGGTAGTAAGCATGGCAAAAGAAGAAATGAGAAACTCAAACGGAATTAGCCAAAAATGAAAACAATCTCCAATAAAACCGCCGAAGATATTATCCGATGACTGTCGGACTTAAAAAGTCGTTTACCTCCCGATTCCATCCAATCGAGAGAGAAGATAAGGAAAATAGATAAAGCAATTAAAAATTTGGGAAATGACAAGGTTAGATACCGAACGACAAAACAGGTTAGAACCTAAACGAATAGAATACGCCATACAACAAATTCAAAAACTTGGATTTGAAGTCAATAAGGTTTCTGACCATGAAATCAACTTCCAGTATAAAGGACATACTATAAAATTCTTCCCTTATTCCGGTTGGGCAACTGGTTCAACTATCAAAGACGGAAGAGGACTAAATGAATTATTATCACAATTAAAATCTTAAAACTATGACAGCAAATTGGTTTGAAGCGAAAGTGAAGTATATCAAGATAAATGAAGATGGTCGTGAAAAGAAAGTAAATGAGGCCTATCTTCTGGATGCCATGTCGTATACGGAAGCGGAAAGCAGAATCACGCATGAAATGGAATCCGTTATTAAAGGTGATTATTATATCAGTAGCCTGAAAAAATCGAATATTACGGAACTGGTTCCTTCGGAAGATGAAAATGATGACCGTTGGTATAAAGCGAAGGTAAATATCATTGATGCCGATGAAGTGAGCGGAAAGGGAAAATCTACGGCACAATATTATTTAGTAGCGGCGGCTGATACCGACAGAGCATTGGAAAATCTGAAAAAGAACCTTTCTACTTTCGTTGTCCCGTATGAAATAGCCAATATTTCAGATACAAAATTCATAGATGTATTTCCGTATTTAGAGTAAATAAAGCTGGCTACATGGCGGAATTGGCAGACGCTCTAATAGAGATGAACACTATTAGGATTACAGTTCGGTAAATTCAGGTTCGAATCCTGATGTAGGCCACAAAAATCAACATTATGGCATACATAAAACGCAAACCCAAGAAACAACCCCTATTCGACAACAAGGTAGTTGTAAAGAAAAGACCCGACTTAAAAGCCAAATTAGACCGCATATTTTCCGAATATATCCGACTTCGGGATGCAAACCCGCAGGGATATACAGTTTGTATTTCATGCGGAAAGATAGTCCCTTGGAAAGAATCGGATTGTGGTCATTTCATCAACCGGAGCCACATGGCCACCCGATTCAACGAAAAGAACTGCAATAGCCAATGCCGGAGCTGCAACCGCTTCGACGAGGGGAACAACATCGGATACATGCGCGGATTAATCAAGAAATACGGACAAGCAGTTATCGAGGAGCTTGAAATCCTCAAACACCAACACTCCCACCTGTCCGACTTTGATTATAAAGTTTTAATCGACCTATACACACAAAAAGTAAAGCAACTCCATGAGGATAAAGGAATCTAACGACAGCTTCGAGATTACGTTTGAATACAACCGCAATCTCACGTGGGCGATAAAAAAACTGATGGGAGTGTGCCCAGGTGCCGAATATGATCCAAAACGCAAATCATTTTTCTTCCCAAAGATATATGCTCCGCAAGTCTATATGTTCGGACAAAAGTACGGCTTCGTATTTACCAAGGAGCATGCAAAAGCGGATTGGAAAATACCGGAACTTCCGGAACTGAAACAGGATATTCCCTTGAAAATGGAATTATACCCCTATCAGAAACAGGGTGTCGCCTACAACATCATCCACAAACGTACAATCATCGGTGATAAGATGGGACTTGGGAAAACCTGCCAGGCGATTGCTTCCGTGCTTGCTTTGAATGCTTTTCCTTGTTTGGTTATCTGCCCCTCTTCTCTAAAGATAAATTGGCAAAGAGAGTGGCACATGTGGACTGAAAAAAAAGCGTGCATATTGAACAATTCAAATATCAACACATGGCATTTGTTTGCTACCGGAAAATCACTCTTTGGCGACAGTGTAAAAAACGACATATTCATCTGCAACTACGAAAGCCTAAAAAAATACTTTGTACAGGACATTGTTGCAAAACCCGGACAGGCTTTCAAACTGAAAGATGTGATTTTTACTCCAAACATCAACCTGTTTAAATCTGTCATAATTGACGAGGCCCACCGGATAAAAGACCCTTCGTCCCAACAAAGCAAGTTCACCAAGGGATTAACGTCCGGAAAGGAGGTGATATTCGCTATTTCCGGGACCCCGGTAGTGAACAAGGCAAAAGACCTCGCCTCCATGCTTGCAATCATTAACCAGGTGGACAAATTCGGAGGATACACAAAGTTTGTAGCTGAATACGGATTCAATGACAACATGGAAGAATTGAACTACAAACTCAATACGACCTGTTTTTACAGCCGGAACAAAAAAGAGGTATTGAAAGAATTGCCCGATAAAATCAGAACCGTTGTCCCTTGTGAAATAGACAACCAAAGCGAATATAATGCGGCACTTTCAGACCTTGCCGATTATCTGAAAGAATACCGGGCAGCAACCGACGAGCAAGTCAGAAGGTCGATGCGCGGTGAAACGATGGTAAGAATCGGCGTCCTTAAAAACATCTCCGCAAGGGGAAAATTAAATGCAGTAAGGGATTATATCAATGACATGCTGGAATCCGATGAAAAAATAGTCGTATTCATCCATCAGAAGGAAATCGCCGGATTCCTTACACAGGCATTCCCTGATGCAGTAACAATCACTGGAAACGACGACATGATAACACGGCAGAAAAATATCGACGCCTTTCAAAACGATCCATCTGTAAAGTTGATTGTCTGTTCCATTAAAGCGGCCGGGGTCGGATTGACGCTTACTGCATCCTCTAATGTGATATTTGTGGAGCTTCCGTGGACAGCCGCTGATACAGACCAGTGTGAGGATCGATGCCATCGTATCGGGCAGAAAGATTCCGTAAACTGCATCTATTTTCTTGGGAAAAACACAATAGACGAAGATATCTATAAAATAATCCAATATAAACGGGAAATATCGAATATAATAACTGGAGGGATTAATGAAGCTATTGAACAGGAATCAGAGTTTGACTTATTAATAAAGAACATAAATATCAAATGAACTATTGATAAGCTAATATTATCGGTTTTTAAATGAAATTTTTATAAAACTATATTAAAATGATAGAACTACAAGCAATAGGGTACATCGGCAAGGATGCCGAGCAGAAAACAATAGGCGGCAAGGCATACGCTTCCTTTTCAATCGGTGTAACAGAAAAAACATCAGACGGGGAAGACAAGACAACATGGCTTCGGGTAATGAAATACGACAGCGAAGGTAAGTTGACTGCATACCTTACAAAGGGGAAAAAGATTTGGGTACGTGGCAATCCCTACTTTTCTACTTATGTCAGTAAAAACACAGGTGAAGCCATCCCGGACACAACTATCTGGGCTGATAAACTCGTGTTCTGTTCTTCCGGAGAAAAGCAAAACCAGCAAACAGAAAGGCAATCCGGACCAAATGATTACTCCTCCGAAACAGAAGATGACAATGATTTACCCTTTTAGATTGGGATGATTGAATGAAAGTTCAAACAATTTTGTCGTTTCAGTTAATAATTATCAAGTTTTTTAATAAAGAATCAGCATGAAAACAACAGTAAAAATAGAACAAGAAATTGACATCAAATATGTCAAAGTTCATCTTCCGGTAAGGTATGATGATGAAGATATGCCATATGATTTTCCATTACGGGATGGTGATTGGTGGGATGCATTAATTGATATTGATTTAGGCAAAATAATTGATTGGCCTCAAGGCAAAACGGGATCATTTTACATGAAAGTATGTGATGAAGGGTCTTATTATCTATTAGACGCGAACCACAAAGATATTGCAAAAATAGAAGTCGACTATGTACCTAATCAACTGTTACCGCCAAGAAATGGATATGGAGATTATGTGAATTTAAAAATAGACGAAACAGGAATTATTACTAACTGGTATTCTCATCCCTCATTTGAAAATTTTTTCCCGGAAGATTAACCTATGCCCCGCACCCCGAAACCCAAACAACCAAAACCGATCATTTCCCGGCTGTCAACAACCTATTCCGACTGCCGGGAATGTATCTACTACCAACCGTGGAAATTCAGGCTGGTTGATTGCCCGTTTTCGGTGGTGCCGCATGAAAACTGCGTGGACAGAAAAATTAAATGTGTAAAATTTAAAATAAAATAGTATGGTTCTTACTTGGATATTAAATATAGTACTACAAATTATATGTTTCTATCTTCTTTTTAAAGCAGGAGAAATGAAAGGCTATAAAAAAGGATTAGAAGAAGGTTTTGATGTCGGATATGAATGTTTTTACAAATTTATTATCAAACAAATAAAACATATTAATGACGAGAATAAGAATTTGAACAATTAAAGAAACACTAAATATAATTGACATGGAAAAAGGAAGCAAACCAGTTAAAGCATATAAAGGATTTAACAAGCACATGCAATGTACGCCCAATGGGAAAATTTTCCAGTATGAAATTGGTAAGGAATATAAAGAAGATGAAGCTAATTTATGTCATTGCGGTTTTCATGCTTGCGAGAACCCTCTTGACGTTCTGAGTTATTATAATAACATTGATGACAAATTCTGCGAAGTAGAATTAGATGAAATTGATCCGAATAGAAATAAAGATTCGAAAATATGCGGAAAGAAAATAAAGATTGGTATTGAAATAGGATTCTTAGGCTTATTTAAAGCGGGTATCGAATGGATTAAGAACAAAACAATCTTTACAAAAGAAGATTTTGAAAAATTACCTTCCGGTTATGGCGATCAGATCGGCTCCTCCGGCAATGGCGCTCAGATCGGCTCCTCCGGTGATGACGCTAAGATCGGCTCCTCCGGTGATGACGCTCAGATCGGCTCCTCCGGCAATGGCGCTCAGATCGGCTCCTCCGGCAATGGCGCTCAGATCGGCTCCTCCGGTTATGGCGCTCAGATCGGCTCCTCCGGCAATGGCGCTCAGATCGGCTCCTCCGG
>ENA-UOJD01002828-UOJD01002828.1-human-gut-metagenome-genome-assembly--contig:-P48-NODE-2828-length-13653-cov-5.110384_pt1 | contig 13653 bp, 10 predicted proteins | sample MGYA00242342_ERZ723889 | MGnify/ENA metagenome assembly ERZ723889
GAAAAAATCATTGATGAGATTAAGGAAAAGAGAGTAATAAAGTAAGATACTGAACTTACAGAGGATGATTTAAAAGAGCTTATTGTAAGATTCAAGCAGGTTTACAAGGAAAATAAAAATCAGGATTTTCCACAGGAGCCAAAGGAACAGCTTATAGAGGCTGTTAAGGCAGTATTCCGTTCATGGGATAATCCGAGAGCCATTGTATACAGAAGAATGAATGATATTCCGGGTGACTGGGGTACTGCTGTTAATGTTCAGACAATGGTATTTGGAAATAAGGGCATGACATCAGGAACAGGTGTTGCATTTACAAGGAATCCGTCTACGGGTGAAAAAGGTATATATGGCGAATATCTTATCAATGCACAAGGTGAGGATGTTGTCGCAGGTGTCCGTACACCACAGCCGATTTCCAAGCTTGAAGAGGACCTTCCGGAATGTTATAAGCAATTTATGGAACTTGCATTAAAACTTGAAAATCATTATCGTGATATGCAGGATATGGAATTTACCATTGAAGAAGGTAAGCTGTATTTTCTCCAGACAAGAAATGGCAAGCGTACAGCTCAGGCAGCAATTAAGATTGCATGTGATCTGGTAGATGAAAATATGATAACTCCGCAGGAAGCTGTTATGAGAATTGATGCAAAGTCACTTGATCAGCTGCTTCATCCGACTTTTGATGAGGAGTCATTAAAAGCCGGAAATGTGGTTGGTGAGGCATTGCCTGCATCACCGGGAGCTGCTGCCGGAAAGATTTTATTTACAGCTGATGAGGCAAAAGAAGAAGGTATCGGAGGAAAAGGTGAGCGTGTAATTCTTGTAAGACTTGAGACATCACCTGAAGATATAGAAGGTATGCATGCTTCACAGGGTATTCTTACTGTGCGTGGCGGCATGACTTCACATGCTGCTGTAGTTGCCAGAGGAATGGGAACATGCTGTGTTTCAGGATGCTCTGATATTGTGATTGATGAAGAAAAAGAAGTATTTACACTTGGAGGAGAAGAATTCCACAAGGGTGATTATATTTCTCTTGACGGAACAACAGGCAAGATTTATAAGGGTGACATTAAGACAGTAGAAGCAACTGTAAGCGGTAATTTTGAAAGAATTATGAATTGGGCAGATGAGTACAGAAAGCTTGGTGTCCGCACAAATGCAGATACACCTAAGGATACGCTCAATGCTGTAAAACTTGGAGCGGAAGGAATCGGACTGTGCCGTACTGAGCATATGTTCTTTGAACCTGACAGAATACCTAAGATTCGTAAGATGATTCTTTCAAAGACTGTTGAGGGAAGAAAAGAGGCTCTTAATGAACTTCTCGTCTTCCAGAAGGCGGACTTTAAAGCCATGTATGAGGCGTTGGAAGGAAAGCCGATGACGGTTCGTTACCTTGACCCGCCACTTCATGAATTCCTGCCTACTGCAGAAGAGGATATTAAGGCACTTGCCGAAGATATGAATATTTCGGTTGATGAGATAAAAGCAACATGTGATGCACTTCATGAATTTAATCCTATGATGGGACACAGAGGCTGTCGTCTTGCAGTGACATATCCTGAGATTGCCGAAATGCAGACAAGGGCAGTTATGGAAGCAGCAATTGAAGTCCATGAAGAAAAAGGATATAATATTGTACCGGAGATTATGATTCCGCTTGTAGGTGAGAAAAAAGAATTAAAGTTTGTAAAAGATATTGTTGTAAATACTGCAGAGGCTGTTAAAGCTGAAAAGAATTCAGATATGCATTACAAAATCGGAACAATGATTGAGATTCCAAGAGCTGCACTTCTTGCAGATGAGATTGCAAGTGAGGCTGAATTTTTCTCATTCGGAACAAATGACCTTACGCAGATGACATTCGGATTTTCAAGAGATGACGCTGGCAAATTCCTTGACTCATATTATAAGAATAAGATATATGAATCAGACCCATTTGCACGTCTTGACAAAAACGGTGTTGGACAGCTTGTAAAAATGGCAGTTGAAAAAGGAAGAAGTGTACGTCCTGATTTGAAATGCGGTATATGCGGTGAGCATGGCGGAGACCCTTCAAGTATTGAATTCTGTCATCAGGCAGGACTTGACTATGTAAGCTGCTCTCCATTCAGAGTTCCTATTGCAAGACTTGCAGCAGCACAGGCGGCACTGACATATCCGGAGTGTAGACAGTCATGTAAGAGTTCCGATATTGATATGGATGAAATTAAGGAAAAAGCTAAAAAGGCAGCAGGAGAGGCGGCCAAGGTCGGAAAAGAAGTTGCTAAGGAAGCAGTCAAGGCAGGAAAAGAAGCTGCAAGAGTCGGCAAGGAAGTTGCGAAAGCTGCAGTTGCCGGAATTAAAGCCGGAGTTGCCGAAGGAAGAAAGGCTTATGAAGAAAATAAGAAAAATTAATTAAAAGTCTGTCATTAAACAAGGCTTTGGCGACTGTCATGATATCCTATAACCAACAAAAAATCGCACCTGCATAAAATTGCAGGTGCGATAATTTTTTAATATTAACGAGTCCTGTGCAGCTTACGGGCGGAACAATTCTTTTCTGCTTGACATAATCATCATAATGGATAAATATTAATATCAGGAGGAAGAGTGATGAAAAAGATTCTTATAGTGGAAGATGACAAAGATATAAGTATAGAATTAAAAGTATTACTTGAAAATTCAGGGTATGAGGCATCAATTCTTACTGATTTTAAAAATGCAAGTGATGAGATATTAAGAAATGAGCCTGATTTGGTGCTTCTTGATATTAATATCCCTTATATGAACGGAGAGATGTTGTTAAGGGATTTGAGACAAAAGACAGATGTTCCGGTTATTATGGTTACAAGCAGGGATTCAGAGGCGGACGAGGTATTATCAATGAGTTATGGAGCAGACGATTACATTACAAAGCCGTATAATCCTACAATATTGTTGTTAAGAATTAATGCTTTGTTAAAAAGAGCAGCGGCATCGTCAGCAAATAACAGCACATTTTACAGGGGAATGGAAATTCTGCCTCAGAAAGGTGTTATAAAATATAATGACGGAAGAGACGAGATGCTTCTTACCAAAAATGAAATGACAATATTTATGTGTCTGTTGGCAAAGAAAGACAGAATCGTATCGAGAGATGAACTTATGACTGAACTGTGGAATAATGAAGAATATTTAAACGATAACGCACTGACTGTTAATATAAGCAGATTAAGGGCAAGATTTAAAGATATAGGCATAGAAGATGTTATTGAGACAAGAAAAGGTCAGGGATATATATTGGTATGAAATTTGGAAAGTATCTGAAAGACAGGCTGTATTCAGTTATTATTTATATATTTGTTATTATTGCGGTTATATTGCTTATGACTGCGTTTAAGTCGCAGATTGAGTTGAAAATAACGGTTGGAATTATAATTACATTATTGTGGATATCGGAAATTTTCATAGATTTTTTTAGAAAGAAAAGATATTTTGATGAGTTTGTAAATAATACGCAGAATCTTGAACAGAAATATCTAGTTATGGAAACGCTCAGTGAGCCGTCGTTTTATGAGGGTAAAATTATATACGATGTGATAAGCGATATAGATAAATCGATGGTGGAAAATGTTAAAAAATATTGTCATGCTACGCAGGATTTCAAAGAATATGTTGAGATGTGGATACATGAAATAAAGCTTCCGATAGCATCAATGACTTTGATTCTGCATAATTATAAAGAAAAATATCCTGATGTGACAGAAAGAATGACACATCACGTAAACAGAGTGAATAATTATCTTGAACAGATTCTGTATTATGTGAGAAGTGAAAATGCACAGAAAGATTACATTATAAGCGACTGTCGTCTTTCCAAGCTGATTGCGGCCGTGGCGGTAAAAAATAAAGACGATATTCTCGAAAATAATATTGATTTTCAGGTTGAAAATGCAGATGCTGACGTATGCACCGATTCAAAATGGCTTGAATTTATACTTAATCAGATAATAAGCAACAGCATAAAATACCGTGATGAAAAGAAAACGGACGGCAGCGTAATAAAAATATATGTCGTAAAAAATGATAAATCGACAGTACTTAATATTTATGATAACGGAATAGGAATACCGGCGGCCGATTTGCCAAGAGTGTTTGACAAATCATTTACGGGAGAAAATGGACATGCCTACTCAAAAGCTACCGGAATGGGAATGTATATAGTAAAGAATCTTTGTGAAAAACTGGGACACAAAATAACAATCGAATCTGTAAAAGGTGAGTATACGCTTGTAAGTATTGAGTTTTTTAAAAATGATTTTTATAAAGAGACATTAGTATTACGTAATATTATGTAATGTTACAAAATTGTAATGTTGTGTAATATTAGTCGAACGACCGAATTAATAAAAAGTGGTAAAACATAATTAATCTAAATGAAAGGACAGATTATTTATGGAAACGATACTTAGAATTGACAATATTGAAAAGTATTATGGAAACAAATCGAGCCTTACAAAAGCGATTGACAATATTTCTTTTGAGGTAGAAAAAGGCGAATTTGTATCTATAATGGGAGCGAGTGGCTCTGGAAAGACCACGCTGCTTAATTGTATCTCTACACTTGATAAAGTTACGTCCGGCAGAATATTTGTTGGCGGATATGATATTACGGGATTAAAGGGAAATAAGTTAAACAAGTTCCGAAGAGAGGAGCTGGGATTTATTTTTCAGGATTTCAATCTGCTTGATACACTTACAGCATATGAAAATATTGCACTGGCACTTTCTATTCAGAATGTAAAAGCCGGTGAAATTGACAGACGTGTGAAAAAAGTTGCAAATGAACTTGGAATTTATGAAGTGTTAAATAAATATCCGTATCAGATGTCAGGTGGACAGAAGCAGAGAGTTGCAAGTGCTAGAGCGATTATCACTAATCCAAAGCTGATTCTTGCTGATGAACCTACAGGAGCACTCGATTCAAAATCTTCAAGAATGTTACTTGAAAGTTTTAACTATCTTAATGCAGAACTGGAAGCAACAATACTTATGGTTACACATGATGCGTTTACTGCAAGTTATGCAGACAGGGTAATATTTATCAAGGACGGCAAAATTTTTAACGAGATTAATAAAGGCGACAATATCCGTAAAGAATTTTTTGATAAAATTATTGATGTTGTAACACTGCTCGGAGGAGATTTGAACAATGCTCTTTAAAATTTCTGTAAAAAACATCAGAAAGAGTTTTAAAGATTATGCCGTTTATTTCTTTACTCTTATACTTGGTGTTGCGGTATTTTATGTATTTAATGCGATTGATAGTCAGACAGTAATGCTTGATGTCAGGAAGAACGTTTATGATATAATAAAGCTTATGAATGAGATGCTTAGCGGTGTGAGCGTATTTGTGTCATGTGTTTTGGGCTTCTTGATTATTTATGCAAGCAGATTTCTTATCAAAAGAAGAAATAAGGAATTTGGAATTTATCTTACGCTTGGAATGAGCAAGAGAAAAATATCAGCAATTTTGTTTTTTGAAACATTATTAATCGGCATTGTTTCACTTGTTGTGGGACTTCTTCTCGGAACAGTTTTATCACAATTTATGAGTATCCTTGTGGCCAATCTTTTTGATGCGGATATGACAAAATTCAAGTTTACATTTTCGTCAAAAGCATGTGTGAAAACACTATTGTATTTCACAATTATGTATTTGCTCGTAATGGTATTTAATGTTGTGAACATAAGCAGATGCAAGCTGATAGATCTTCTTAATGCAGGAAAAAAGACAGAGAAAGTCAAAATGAAAAATCCTGTCATATGCACAATCGTATTTGTAATCGGAGTGGGAATTCTTTCGTATGCGTATTGGATGGTAACTGCCGGATTTTCAAATATGGATATGGCGGATAAGATAATTATTCCTATTGCTATGGGCTGTGTTGCTACATTTTTGATATTCTGGTCGCTGTCGGGACTTCTTATAAAAATATTTACAAGTATTAAGAGTGTATATTACAAGGGCGTAAACAGCTTTGTGTTAAGACAGTTTTGCAGCAAGATTAATACAACGGTATTTTCAACAACGATTATATGTTTAATGCTTTTTATTACAATAAGTGTTTTGTCGGCTGCTTTGTCAATGAAAAATTCAATGTCTTCGGATTTAAAAAAAATGTGTCCTGTAGATATTCAGTTTACAAAAATCAGCTATGAAGCGTTAAAAGAGGCTTATGCGACAGCGGATAAGGATAGTGATGATTATGAAAAGACAACAAAAATCCTTGAGGATTCAAAGCTTAGTATAAGTGATACGCTTAAAAATAACGGCTTTGACGTTGATGAGTATTTAAAAAATATGACAGAATACAGTGTTTATCAGACCGGGCTTGAAGAAATGGATACATTGGGAATTCTGGCAGATGAAATTTGTGAAAAATATCAGATGGTTTCATTTTTGTCACCCGTCAATTTTATGAAATTAAGCGATTATAATAAAATTGCAACGCTTTACGGTAATGAAACTTATTCGCTTGGTGACAATGAATATTTAATTGTTGCCAATTTTAAAACAGTGGCAGATATAAGAAATATGGCATTAAAGGCAGGTACAAAGATTGATATAAACGGGAAAACATATTCTCCGAAATATCAGGAATGTAAGGATGGATTTATTGAACTTGCTTCGCAGCATATAAATGATGGAATTTTTATTGTACCCGATGACGCATTGACAGACTCCCAGCTATATAAATGCGGAATGACAGCGGATTATAAGGCTGATTCAAAAGAAGAAAAATATGATATAGAAAATAAACTTGATGATATATCGAAAAATATTTTTAATCAGACAAGTTATCTTTCATATAATTCAAAAATTGATTTGGCAGAGGCGAGTGTAGGGCTTGGTGCACTGGTAACATTTATCGCATTGTATCTTGGAATTATATTCCTTATAAGCAGTGCAGCAATACTTGCTTTAAAAGAATTATCTGACAGTGCGGATAATAGGGAAAGATATGGAATGATTAGGAAAATCGGTGTTGATGAGAAAATGATTAACATGGCGTTATTTAAGCAGATTGGAATATTTTTTGCTTTTCCGTTGCTTCTTGCAATAATTCATTCTGTATTCGGAATTAAATTCATTAATTTGATTCTTCAGACAATGGGTATGAGTTCAATGCTTGCGTCGGTTGGTATAACATTTGTATTTCTAGTTGTTATTTACGGAGGATATTTTATTATCACATATCTTTGCAGTAAAAGCATTATAAGACCATAATAATAAAAAATAAGCCGGGCAGTATAAGCTGTCCGGCTTAAAGTATTTTTATTGTTTGTGTCTGTGGATATGAATTTCCGGAATTGCCATATTTTCATACTGGGTGTCGATGTGTTTACTGTCTGAATCCTGAGTGTCTTCATTGGCAGGGGGTTCATTTTTCTTTTTACCTGTATGAATTTCCGGAATTGCCAGATTATCATAAGTCAAATCATAGTCGCTTTTTTTTTCAGAATGTTTTTTACCAAACTTAAACATAATATACCTCCATTATAAAAAGTTAATGAAAAATGTAATTACTAAGCTGTTAATAAAATCTGCAAAAAGGCTTCCGATAAGAGGAATAAGAAGATAAGCCTTTACAGAAGGTGCATACTTATCACATATTGCCTGCATATTTGCCATGGCATTAGGTGTCGCACCCATACCAAAACCGCACGTTCCCGCCACAAGAACTGCTGCGTCATAATTTCTTCCCATAATATTAAATTCGATAAAATATGTAAAAATACACATAAACAATGCCTGTGAAGAAAGCAGTATTATGAGAGGAAGAGCGAGTGATGCAAGTTCCCACAGTTTTAAAGTTATCATTGCCATACCGAGGAAAAGTGAGAGTGAAATACCACCAAGGTCATTAATTTCACCCATGTGTATTGTACCTTTTCCGGAGTATTCTGATATATTTCGTATAAGTGCTGCTGCAATCATTGCTCCGATATATATTGGAAATGTAAGTCCGGTCTTTGTAAGCATCCATGAAAAAATTGTTCCGAGACCAATTGCAAGTATAAGCTGGAATACAGCTGAGGCATACATGCTTGTGTGACGCTCATGTTTCTTTTCATCTTCAACAAGAAGGCTGTCATCTTCAGGAACTACTGTTGATAAAAGATTTCTTTTTTCAATGAGGAGTTTTCCCAAAGGACCGCCGATAAGGCTTCCTGCGATAAGACCGAATGTTGCTGCAGCTGTACTTATTGTTGTTGCTCCGTTTACATTAAAATCTTCAAGTACGGGACCGAAAGCACCTGCCGTACCGTGACCGCCAACCATTGAGATTGAACCTGTACACATACCTATAAGTGGGTTGATGTGCATGAGCCTGGAAAGACCTACAGCCAGGAAATTCTGTGCTATTATTAATGTAATTACAAGTCCTAAAAATACAGCCATTGATTTGCCGCCGCTTTTTAAGACTTTAAGATTTGCCTGAAATCCTACGGACGTGAAAAATAAAACCATACAGACTTCACGAAGTGTGTTATCGAATGTAAATTCAATAATTCCCGTTACATGGCATATGCAAGTAAATATTGCGAATAAAAGACCGCCGATTACAGGTGCGGGAATACAGAATTTTTCAAGAAAATATATTCTTTTTTTCAAAAAACTTCCAAGTAAAAGAACCAGAACAGCCACAGCGACTGTCTGATACATATCTAAAGATAAAAGCATGTGTGTCCTCCTGACTATTCTGTTATAACATCAATTCCGTGTTCGGAATAATACGCTGCCGCACCCGCATGGAAGGGGATTGTTATTCCTTCTGCTGCGTTACTGATATTAAGGTTGAGATCAACAGAAGTCGCATATTGCAGCTGTTTTGAATTGTCAAAAAGTGATGATGTTATCTGTTTAACCGTATCCTTTGAAAGACTGTCGGACGCTAGAAGTACTGATTTGACGCCGAGTGTTTTTACCGATTCAGTTTGTCCGTTGTATGTATACGCGGGAATTATATATTCTGAATAAAAAGGACATGCGGCTTTTAATTTGTCCATGCAGTTATCGTCAATATTTAAAAGACGTACATCACATTCTTTTGAAAGCTCTTCAATTACGGTTGTTTTAATTCCTGCCGTGATAAAAAGAGCGTCGATTTTTCCTGCGGTAAATTCCTGTGCAGCATCACTGTAATCAAGGTTGACGGTCTTGATTATCTCGTCGGTAAGACCGCTGTATTTAAGAATCTGCTTTGCGTTGCTCTCGGAACCTGATTCCTCGGAGCCGATGCTTACAGTTTTTCCCTGCAAATCATTAAGGGAATAGATGTCAGAATCCTCTTTTACAACAATCTGGCATGCCTCTGTATAAAGCGTTGCGATTGCTTTGTAACCCTGATATTTTTTTTCGTCTGATGGTCCGTTGCCATTGTAGGCACTGTCAGCAATATCCATCTGTGCAATTCCTAAGTCAATATATCTGCCTGACAAAAGACGAATATTGGCAGCCGAACCTGCCGTGTTTTTCAGTTCTATTTTTGAGGCGGTGTTATTCAGGTTGAATATACCGGCAAACGCACCGGAAAATGAATAATAAATTCCGCCTATGTCACCGGCACCCATGCGTATGTTTTTATTTGCTGAGCCACAGCCGCCAAGTACAGTCATAAGCACAAGCACAATACACAGCAGAATACTTAATTTTTTATTCATACGTTTAATTCCTTTCACTTTCTTTGTAATATATTTTACATTAATTCATAAAAGTTGACAAGAAAACACGGTGAAATTAAATTTCTTAATAAAATTTTAATAATAGGGTTGCATTATCTTATAACTTATGATAGTATCATCTAAGTGCAAAATACAAATGTCCGTCACAGAAAGACAGAATAAAAGATTTGCAAAAAGAAAAAGAAGATAAAAAGGGAGATATTTAACATGAGTGATAAGTTGAGAGTTGGTATACTTGGTGGTACAGGTATGGTTGGACAGCGTTTTATAACATTGCTTGAAAACCACCCTTGGTTTGAAGTTGTGCTTGTTGCGGCAAGCGGACGTTCAGCAGGCAAGCTTTATGAAGAAGCTGTAGACGGACGTTGGAAGATGACAGTAGCTATGCCTGAATATGTTAAGAAGATGACAGTTTACGATATGGATAAGGATTTCGATGAAATCGTATCAAAGGTGGATTTCGTATTCTGTGCTGTAAATATGCCTAAGGATGAGATTAAGGCTCTTGAGGAAAGATATGCAAAGGCAGAAGTTCCTGTAGTTTCTAATAACAGTGCTAACCGTTGGACACCTGATGTTCCTATGGTTGTACCTGAAATCAATCCTGAACATCTTGAAGTTATCGAGTCACAGAAGAAGAGACTCGGAACAACAAGAGGTTTTATCTGTGTAAAGCCTAACTGTTCAATTCAGAGCTACACACCTGCATTAAACGCACTTAAAGAATTCGAGCCTAAGCTTGTAGTTGCTACAACATACCAGGCTATCTCAGGTGCAGGCAAGACATTCAAAGAATGGCCTGAAATGGTTGAAAATATCATCCCATACATTGGCGGTGAGGAAGAAAAGAGTGAGAAAGAGCCATTAAGACTCTGGGGTAAAGTTGAGAATGGACAGATTGTTCCGGCAACAGAACCTGTTATTACATGCCAGTGTATCAGAGTTCCTGTTCTTGACGGACATACAGCAGCTGTATTTGTGAACGTTGAAAAGAAGCCTACAAAAGAGCAGATTATTGAAAAATGGAGAAATTTCAAGGGACTTCCACAGGAACTTGAACTTCCAAGTGCTCCAAAGCAGTTCATCCAGTATATTGAAGAAGACAACCGTCCTCAGGTTAAGCTTGATGTTAATTATGAAAATGGTATGGGAATTTCACTTGGCCGTTTAAGAGAAGATAGCGTATTTGATTACAAATTCGTAGGTCTTTCTCATAATACATTAAGAGGTGCAGCAGGCGGTGCCGTTCTTATCGCTGAACTCTTAAAGGCTCAGGGTTACATCACAAAGAAGTAATTAATAATATAAAATGTTTAATAAAGAAAACGGTGACTCCGGTAAGGGGTCACCATTTTTGTCGTGATAACGAAAAAATTATGCACATGTGTGGTATCTCTGTTATGGACAAAAGTTTATTTTTACTGTATGATATTTCACACAGATAACAGGTGAAATAATATGGGATTGCAGCCCGGTTAGGAGAATATAGTGGAAAATAATCAGTTTTATGCGATGCTGTCAAGAATGAAATATGTGAACAGATGGGGAACCATGCGTAACACAAGCAATGAAAATATTTGCGAGCACAGTCTTAATGTTGCATTCATAGCACATGCACTTGGTATTATAAATAATGAAGAATTTAACGGAAATATAGATGCACAAAGACTTGCTGTTCTTGGTATGTACCATGATGTTACAGAGATTATAACAGGAGACCTGCCTACGCCGGTAAAATATTACAGTCCTGTGATAAGAGAGGCATATGCTGATGTTGAGCGTGTTGCAAAAGACGAGCTTTTGAGTGGAATACCTGAGAAAATGAGAAAATATTATGACAGTGTTCTTCTTGAAACAGAAGAGGAAAATGAATTGTGGAAATATGTTAAGGCGGCTGACAAATTATCTGCACTTATCAAGTGTCTTGAGGAAGAACAGATGGGTAACAGTGATTTTGCCGATGCAAAACTTACGATAGAAGAATATCTTAAAAATATGAATATGAAGGAAGTTGATTTCTTTATGGAAAAGTTCCTTCCTGCGTACAGTATGACGCTTGATGAATCAGTTACAAGGTTAGAAGGTTAATTTATGGGAAAATCAGTATTTATAGCGGAGAAGCCGAGCGTAGCACAGGAATTCGGCAAGGCACTGCATGAAAATTTCACGAGAAGAGACGGTTTTTTGGAATCCGACAATTATATTGTAACATGGTGTGTCGGACATCTTGTAACAATGAGTTATCCTGAAAAATATGATGAAAAATTGAAAAGATGGAGCTTTGATACACTGCCGTTTCTTCCGGAAAAATTTCTCTACGAAGTAATTCCTTCGGTTGAAAAACAGTTCAATATTGTAAAGGGAGTGCTTAACAGGGAAGATGTTGAGACTATCTATGTCTGTACCGATTCGGGACGTGAGGGAGAGTATATTTACAGGCTTGTTGAACAGATGGCGGGCGTGCACGATAAAAAAGAAAAACGTGTATGGATAGACTCGCAGACAGAAGAAGAAATATTAAAAGGAATAAGAACGGCAAAAGATTTGTCGGAATATAATAATCTGAGCGATGCTGCTTATCTTAGGGCAAAAGAAGATTATCTCATGGGAATTAATTTTTCGAGAGTGCTTACATTAAAATATGGCAGAAATATTTCTAACTATCTCAAAACTGACAGGACAGTTGTTTCTGTAGGACGTGTAATGACATGTGTTCTTGGAATGATTGTAAGACGTGAAAGAGAGATTCGTGCATTTGTAAAAACTCCGTTTTTCCGTGTTATAACAAAAGCACAGATAGCCGAGTCATCATTTGAGGCAGAATGGCGTGTGACTGAGAAGAGCAGATACTATCAGACACCGTATTTATATAAGGAAAATGGTTTTAAAGAAAGAAAGTATGCAGAGGAACTTGCAGCCTTTCTTAGTGAACCTCTTCCGGCAGAAGGAACTGTTGAGAGCATAGAACGTAAAAAGGAGACAAAGAATCCTCCGCTTTTATACAATCTTGCCGAAATCCAGAATGAGTGTTCAAAGCTTTTTAAAATTAGTCCGGACCAGACACTCAATATAATTCAGGAACTTTATGAAAAGAAGCTTGTTACATATCCAAGAACAGATGCCAGAGTTTTATCAAGTGCGGTCTGTAAAGAGATAAGCAAAAATATCTCCGGACTTATAAATTATGAGCCGGTAAAAGCATTTGCACAGGATATAATTTCAGGTGAAAAATTTAAAGGAATTGAAAAAACACGTTACTGTGACGATAAAAAAATAACGGACCATTATGCGATAATACCGACGGGACAGGGACTTGGTGCATTGAAGAGTCTTTCACAGACTGCAGCAAGAACGTATGAGATTATAGTGAGAAGATTTCTTAGCATATTTTATCCGGCAGCTGTATACAGCAGGGTTTCGCTGGCACTTGAATGTAAAAATGAGCGTTTTAACGCATCATTTAAAGTTCTTGTAGATGAGGGGTATCTTAAAGTGGCAAAAAATTCATTTGCAAAAGCATCAAAACAGGATGATCCGGATGGCAACGGCACAGATGACGGCAAGGCTGACGCGGCTTTACTTGAGGCATTGAAAAAGTGCAGAAAAAATGATAAACTCAGTCTTGTGGGTTTTGATATAAAAGAAGGTGAGACATCACCGCCTAAGCGGTATAATTCCGGTTCTATCATTCTTGCAATGGAAAATGCAGGACAGCTTATAGAGGATGAGGAATTGAGAGCACAGATAAAAGGTTCCGGTATAGGAACGAGTGCAACGCGTGCAGAGATTTTAAAGAAACTTAATAATATAGGATATATTTCAACTAATAAGAAAACACAGATAATAACGCCAACACGGCAGGGAGAGATTATATATGAACTTGTAGAAAAGTCTATAGTAAAACTTCTAAATCCAGAACTTACAGCCAGCTGGGAA
>ENA-UOJD01002830-UOJD01002830.1-human-gut-metagenome-genome-assembly--contig:-P48-NODE-2830-length-13645-cov-10.633554_pt1 | contig 13645 bp, 10 predicted proteins | sample MGYA00242342_ERZ723889 | MGnify/ENA metagenome assembly ERZ723889
GCATCTTCTAATTTATTTGTATGTAAATAATACTTTATTCCTTTTATTATGTGACTTAACTTATAGCCATCTACAGATTCTGATGGTAATCCATAATTTCTATTTGCCCTGGTTTTTACCTCAATAAATACAAGTTGATTTTTTTCTTCATCAAAAGCGATAACATCAATTTCTGCTCCTTTATAATAAAAATTTTTTTCGATAATTTTATAATTATTATTTATTAAATATTTACAAGTTATATTTTCCCCAATTCTTCCGAATTCAAATTTATTCATAATACTCCTCTGATACTTTAAATTTATTCATTCCAATATTCATAATGAATTCATCAATTTCTAGAAATGTTAATATTTGGTTTATTTTAATTATATTTATATTTGTTTTTTCAAATATTTCTTCTGCACCTATTCCTTCATTTTCATAAATACAATTAAATATTCTTTTACCATCTTCATCTAATATTTTTAATTGTTTATTTAATTTTTTCTTTTTTTCTAAACTACAATCTACATGTAGCTCTAAATCTAAGTTTTTAAAAATATCTTTAGCACTTCTAACTAAAGTTGCACCATTTTTTATTAGCTCTATTGTTCCATAGCTATTTTTATTTCCTATACTGTTTGGTATACAAAATACTTTTCTTTTTTGCGCTTTTGCAAATTTCGCTGTTATACTTGTTCCACTCCTATATGCAGCCTCTATAACTAATACTCCTAGTGATAATCCACTGATTATTCTATTTCTTCTTGGAAAATTTTTCATTTGCACAGGTGAATCTACTGGAAATTCTGATAAAACAAGACCATCATTTTCTATGATATTGTAGAATAATCTTTCATTTTCTTTTGGATATATATGTTTAAATCCACTTCCTAGCACAGCAATTGTTTTTCCACTATTTTTTATACAAGTTTCGTGTGCAATAGAATCTATTCCTTTAGCCATTCCACTCACAATTACCATGTTATTTTTTACTAATTCTTTTGTGATTCTTTTTGTGATATTTCTTCCATATTCAGAACTATTTCTTGAGCCAATTATTGCTATTGAATTTTTATTTAATAAACTTATGTTTCCTATGGCATATAACTTCTTAGGTGGATTAGATATCTCCTTTAATAAATTAGAATATACATTATCTTTATTATAAATTTCATAGATTTTTTTATTTAATATAAAAATCCCTCCTATCCAATGTTTTCTGCTACTTTTGGCAAGTCGCTAATACTATCTTTTAGAGTAGGATATGTAAATATATATCCAATTATTAAAAAACTCAATTTTTCAACTTAGGAAATTGAATAAAAATATTTGTTACTTAGTATATTTCTTATCCAAACTTCTATATTGAATTGCTTCCAATAAATGCATTTCTTTTATTTTTTCACTTTTTTCCATATCAGCAATTGTTCTTGCAACTTTTAGAATTCTTCCATATGCTCGTGCACTAAGACCCAATTTATCAAAAGCTTTTTCAAATATTTTTTTGCATTTATAGTCTAACTTACAATATTTTTCTATTAATTTTGGTGTTAATTCGGAATTAGAAAAGATTCCAATTTCTTTATAACGATTAAATTGAATTTTTCTTGCTTCTTCTACTCTTTTTCGTATTTTTTCAGAAGATTCTTCGTTATTTTTCAAATTTAAATTCTCATATTTTACACTACTTACTTCTACTTGAATATCAATTCTATCTAATAATGGGCCACTTATTTTTCCAATATATTTTTTTATAGTTTGACTACTACAATTACACTCTTTATCTGAACCATAATATCCACACGGGCATGGGTTCATACTGGCTACTAGCATAAATTTACATGGATATGTTAATACTGCATTAAGTCTACTTATTGTGATTTTTCCATCTTCTAACGGTCCTCTTAAAACTTCTAGTGTAGACTTATCAAATTCTGGCAGTTCATCTAAAAATAAAACACCATAATGAGCTAAACTTATTTCTCCTGGTTTTGGCATTTTGCCTCCGCCTACTAATGATGTTTTTGAAATGGTGTGATGTGGGGCTCTAAATGGTCTATTTATGATAAAAGGATTTTTACTTGTAATATTTCCTGCAATACTATGTATTTTAGTTACTTCTAGTGATTCATCAAAACTCAACTTAGGTAATATAGTTGGAATCCTTCTTGCCATCATAGTTTTTCCAGATCCTGGACTACCTATTAATAAACAATTATGGCCTCCGCTTGCTGCAACTTCTATTGCTCTTTTTATATTTCTTTGACCTTTTACTTCAGAAAAATTTAGATTACAGTAATTATTACTTTTGCATAAGTTCTCAAAGTTAAACTGCTCATTTGGAATTGAAATTTGCCCATTTAAATATGAAACTACTTGGTTCAACGAAATTACTGGTATTACTTCTATCCCAGAAACAACACTTGCTTCTTTTACGTTATCCTTTGGAACAATAATTTTTTTTATTCCTATCCTTTTAGCCTCAATACACATTGGAAGTATTCCTTGTATTCCATTTATATTACCATCTAATGATAATTCACCTAAAAAAACTACATTTTTATAATTAAATGCATTTATACATCCACTTGCCATTAATATGGCAATAGCTATCGGTAAATCAAATGCAGAGCCTTCCTTTTTTATAGTAGCTGGAGCCAGATTAATTACAATTCTTCTACTAGGAAATTCATATCCAGAATTTTTTATAGCAGCTCTTACTCTTTCCTTTGATTCACGAATACTTATATCCGGCAAGCCGACAATATCACAACAAGGGATTCCTCCTGCAACATCAACTTGAACATCAACGATAAAACCTTCTAAGCCATGAAGGGTAATACTTTTTATTATAGATAACATTTGCTCTCCTTTGGAAATTTTTTAGAAATAAAATTTTTTGAATAAAATTTTTATTATAATAACAAATTTATTTTATAAAGTCAATCACTATAATAAAATTTTCCAAATTTCTTGATTTTTTAATATGCTTAATATAAAATAAATATTGTCAAAAAATAAAATAAAGTTGGTGATTATTTGGAAACTAATAAATCAAAAAATAATATAAAATATAAGGCTTCTAGACCAAAAAGATTTTTTGCTTTAGAGTTAATAATATTCATTGTTTTTTTAATACTATTAATAAAAATTGCATACTTACAATTTATTCAAGGTGGTTATTTAAAAGAGCAGGCGACAAAACAACAAACTACAAGTAGAGTATTAAGTGCTAAAAGAGGTGCCATTTATGATTCTACAGGAACAGCACTTGCAATTAGCGCTGATGTTGATACTGTTACAATAAATCCACAAAAATTTGTAAAAGATAATAATAATGAAACAAAAGAATTACAAGAAAAAATAGCTAAAAAACTATCAGAAATTTTTGAACTAGACTATCAAGAAACATTAACTAAAGTTTGTAGTACTAACTCTGTTGAAACTATAGTTCAAAAAGTAGAAAAAGATAAAATTTCAGAATTACAAAATTGGATGGAAGAAAACAAAATATCTGCTCGGTATAAATATTGATGAAGATACCAAAAGATACTATCCTTACTCTAATTTAGCATCTAATTTGATTGGATTTTGTGGAAGTGATAATCAAGGTTTAACCGGTTTAGAATATTACTGGGATACAACACTAGCAGGTACTTCTGGTAAAATAACAACAACACAAGATGCATCTCAAGATTTAATTTCAAATCAAGATGCTCAATATTATGCAGCTGAAAATGGAAGTAACTTAACTTTAACTATAGATATAAACATTCAAACAATCGCAGAAAAATATTTAGAACAAGCTTGTGTTACTAATAAATGTGTAGATGGTGGAAATATAATAATTATGGATCCAAATACAGGTGATATCTTAGCAATGGCTACATATCCAGATTATAATTTGAATTCACCCTTTGAGCCAAATGAATCATTATCAGAATCTTGGGATTCTTTATCTACTTCTGCACAAAGTGAAGCACTTCAAAAAATGTGGCGAAATACTGCAGTATCTAATACATATGAACCCGGGTCAGTATTTAAAGTTGTTGTTGCATCAGCTGCACTAGAAGAAGATATTGTAGATACAGATACCTCTGCAATTTTCCACTGTTCAGGTGTTCAAGAAGTTGCAGATAGAAAAATACACTGTGCTAATACTGCTGGTCATGGATATCAATCTTTAAGACAAGCATTGCAAAATTCTTGTAATCCAGCATTCATCCAATTAGGTCAAAAAGTAGGTGTTGATACTTTATATAAATATTTTGAGGCATTTGGATTTTTTAAGAAAACTGGTATTGCCACTTCTGGTGAAGCAACTGGAATATTCCATGAAAAATCTTCTGTAGGACCTGTTGAACTTGCAACAATATCATTTGGACAAAGATTTACAATTACTCCATTACAAATGATTTCTGCAGTATCTGCAATAGCAAATGATGGTGTTTTAATGCAACCTAGAATTGTGAAAGATGTAACAAATGCAGATACAGGCGCAGTCACAACTGTAGAAACAAAAGAGGTTAGACAAGTTATATCAGCTGAAACTTCAAAAAAGATGTTAAGTATGATGGAATCAGTAGTTACTGATGGTGGTGGAAAGTATGGACAAGTAGCTGGTTATTCAGTTGCTGGAAAAACTGGTACATCAGAAGCAACAGAAGGTTCAACTGCTGGATATGTATCATCATTTGTTGCAGTTGCTCCTTCAGATGATCCACAACTTGTTGTATTACTTACTTTATATAATCCTCAGGGAAAAGATCATTTTGGTGGACATATAGCAGCTCCAGTTGTATCTCAAATATTATCAGAAGTTTTACCATATTTAGGTATACCTTCAAAAAATTCTTCAACAGACACACAAGTTACTCAAACAACTTCAAAAGAAAAAAAGATAACTTTACATGATGTTACAAATAAAACTGCTTCAGAAGCTAAAAAGCTATTAGAAGATCAAGGATTTAAATGTTCATTTTCTTGTGAACAAGATGCAATTATAACTGAACAAATTCCAAAACAAGGAACATCACTAGTTGAAGGTTCAATTATAAAACTATATTCTAGTGAAACAAGCTCTGCAAAAACCAAAACAACTGTACCAGATTTAAAAGGCTTATCTTATAATGCAGCTAAAAATACACTATCTTCTAAAAACTTAAATATCAATATAGTAGGTTCAGGAAAAGTAGTAAGTCAAGATCCAATCGCAGGAACGGAAACAACAGAAGGATCTATAATAACAGTTACATTACAAGAAGACATTGGCTCTTCATCACATTAAAATAAAAGATTGCCAAATAGATAATTCTATTCGGCAATCTTTTATTTTATAACTTTTTTAATCTCTTCGTAAATTCTTTCTTCAACATCGTTTAATGCAATTGAACTTGCATTTTTACCCATTTTTATTAAATTTTCTTTATTAGATATCATTTCTTTAATATATTCATTTAGTATTTTATTGTTAATTTCAGAGTTTAATATTACTTTTGCTGCATTCAATTTTTCTAATACTCTTGCATTGTCTTCTTGACGATTTGCTCTAACACTTGGTAATGGTATGAATATCGCAGGTTTTTCTACTATTGCAATTTCTGTGATTGTCATTGCCCCACTCCTACACACTACTAAATCACAAATGTTTATAAGATCCTCCATATTGTATATGTATGGTAAAATTTTTGAATTTTTAATTTTATCAATATCCAAATTATTTGAATTTAATTTTTCTTTAATAATATCAAATTGCTTTGGTCCTGTAGCCCATATTAATTGATAATTATCATTTTGATTATTTATTATTAAATCAGCTACTGCTTCATTTATTTTCTGTGCCCCTTGGCTTCCCCCAAAAATTAAAATTACTGGTAAATCTGTATTTAATCCTAATTGTAATAATATTTGCCTTTTTTTCTCCTCAGAAATATTTAATTTTTTTATTTTAGTTGGTGTTCCAGTAACAACAACATTTTTTGAATTAGGTAATTTATTTTTTGCCTCTTCAAATCCTACTAACACTTTATTAGCCTTTTTGGCAAACATCTTCACAGCTTTTCCAGGATATGCATTACTTTCGTGCAAAATCGTAGGAATTTTTTTTGCATTGGCTGCAGAAAAAACTGGACCACATATATATCCACCTGTTCCAATAACAACATCTGGCTTAAATTCATCTATAAATTTTTTTACAACTTTTGAACTTCTCATTGTTCTGAATATCTGTTTCATATTTTTAATTGTAAGTTTTGGTTGAATTCCATATGCTTCAATAGTTTTTAATTGATATCCAGCCCTTGGAACTAAATCATTTTCTAGTCCTCTATTAGTGCCAAAAAATACTATCTCAGATTCTGGTTCATGCTCTTTAATTTTATTTGCAATAGCAATTCCAGGATTTATATGTCCTCCTGTTCCTGCTGCCGAAATAATAACTCTCATATAATTCATCCTTTCAAAAAAATTGTTGAACTTTAAGGAACATCCTCAAAGTTCAAAATAAATTACACTTTTGAACTTGACCTTGAAATGTTCAAAAGTATTCCTACATTTGCTAATAATAATAACAATGCTGTACCACCATAACTGAAAAATGGTAATGACATACCTGTTGTAGGAACAGTTGCTGTAACAACAGCTATATTAATTATGGCTTGCACTGCTACCAAGGTAGTTATCCCTACTGCTACTAAAGTTCCATACATATCTGTAGCTCTCATAGCAATTAATATACCTCTCCAAATAAATATTGCAAATAATATAATAACTATTATACAGCCTGCAAAACCTAACTCCTCTGCCAATATTGAAAATATGAAATCATTATGTGGCTCTGGTATATATAAATATTTTTGTTTACTATTTCCAAGTCCCAATCCAAACATTCCGCCAGATCCAATTGCATATAGGCTTTGAACCGTTTGATATCCTGTTCCTTGTGCATCAGCCCATGGATCAAAATATGTAGATATTCTATCTAATCTAAAGCTTCCTTCTCCTGCTCCAGATATCTGCATAAATCCAAAAATTCCAATTATTAAAGATATACCCACTATTCCAACAACAGCAAAATGCTTTAATCTACATCCTGCAATAAACATCATAACAATAGTTATTATACATATAACTAATGAAACACTAAGATGATTTTGCACAAAAAATAATATTCCAATTGGAGGAATTAAAAAACATATTGGTTTTATAAAACCTTTTTTTAAGTCATATAACTCATCTTTGTGATCACTTAAATATCCTGCAAAAAATATAATCAATCCAATTTTAGTAAGCTCAGATGGTTGAAATTGAAATCCTCCTATTTTTATCCATCTTGTAGCACCTTTTACAGAATATCCTAATCCAGGTACAAGTACTAGTAAGAGTATAATCCATGAAATAAAATAAATTTGCCAATAATATTTTTTATAAAATCTATAATCAACTTTTGATAGAAAAAGCATTACAAATATTCCAGCTATCGCAAAAATTAATTGTTTTTTAACATAAGTATAGCTATTTCCTGTTGTAGATAATGCAGATGGTGCACTTGCTGATAATACCATTATTATTCCTAAAGCTAATAAAAGTATTACTGTAATACATAATATAAAATCAAATTGATTATTTACAAATTTTGAAACTTTTTTCGTCTTTTTTTGCATTCGTAATCTCCTTAATTAAATTTATATCACATTTATTCCAATAATGCATAATATTAATGTAATTATGCTAAAAACTGAAACAACTTTTCCTTCTTTCCATCCAGATAATTCAAAATGGTGATGTATTGGAGCCATTTTAAATATCCTTTTACCAGTTTTTTTATAATAAGTAACTTGCATCATTACAGATATAGTTTCTATTATTGGAATTAATGCAATAATTATTAATAGTAATGGCATTTTTAGATATAATGCTATTCCAGCAATTGCACCACCTAATAATAGTGAACCTGTATCTCCCATAAATACTTTTGCTGGGTGTAAATTGAATAATAGAAAACCTAAACATGCACCAATTAAAATAGTACCTACTAATGTTATTTCTTTTACTCCTATAATTATACTAATTGAAACTAGGCACGTTAAAATTATTGTAGTTACACTTGTTGACAATCCATCTATTCCATCTGTTAAATTCACTGCATTTGTAGTACCAAGTAATACAAATATTGCAAACGGTATGTATAACCATATTGGTAATGTAATATATTCTTTTAGTATTGGAATATATGTATCTGTTCCTATATTTAAATATTTCACTAAATATAAAGTATATACAACAGAGATTACAAGTAATCCTATCATTTTATATAAAGGCTTTAGACCTTTTGTATTTTTTAATATTAGTTTTTTAAAATCATCTACAAATCCAACTAATCCAAATCCAATAGTAACAAATATTAGTGGAATCATTTTGTTTGCAACATCTGGCTCAGTTTTTACATATTCAAAATATAAAAATAGTGATATTACAAGCATAGTAAGTGCCATTATAATTCCTCCCATTGTAGGAGTTCCTTGCTTTTTTAAATGTGATTGTGGTCCATCTTCTCTTTCCATTTGACCTACTTTTAATTTTCTTAAAATTGGTATAATTATTAACGCTAATATTACACTAACGGCAAACGATAGTAGTAATACTTTGAGTTGAAAATTCATTTTTTTCATTCCTTTCATCTTATCTTAATATAATATTTTATATAAGTTTATTCTTATGTATACATATATGCCAAAAATTTTTTTCAATTTTCTTACTATCCGAATGTAAACTAGAGGGCAGAGTTTGAAAACTATTACAACCAAGCACCATAAGGTATAGATAAAACATTTACAATTTTTTAATTTTATCTGTTATTCAAATAATTTTCTAAAAATCTCTGTCCTCGAGTAGCTACTGCTTAGCAATTATTTTTCATCTAATTTATTAATTATATCATTTACTATAATTCTTTCATCAAAAGGATGTTTAACACCATTTATTTCTTGATATGGTTCATGACCCTTTCCTGCAAGAACTATAATATCACGCTTGTTAGCCATTTTTATAGCTGTCTTAATAGCTTCTACTCTATCAACAACAACTTCATATTTTCCATTTGTTTTCTTTATTCCTTCTTCAATTTGTTCCACAATTTTTTGTGGATCTTCTGTTCTTGGATTATCTGAAGTTATAATTGTATAATCAGCTATTCTTCCAGATATTTCTCCCATAATAGGTCTTTTTCCTGAATCTCTATCTCCCCCACATCCGAATACAGATATAACTCTTCCTCTAGTATAAGATTTAACAGCATTTAATATATTCTCTAGACTTTCTGGTGAATGAGCATAGTCAATCATAATTGTTAATTCTCTTGGATTATTTACAAGCTCACTTCTACCAGGAACTCTTACCTCTAATAAAGCTTCTTTAATATTTTCTGCAGAGCAATTTAGTTGTTTTGCGATACTTATTGCTGCTAATGCGTTATAAACACTAAATCTTCCTGGTATACATACTTTAACTCTTTCATTTTTTGTTTCTAATTTCACTTTAAAATCCACATATGAATTTGTTATAGTGATGTCCTTGGCTAATAAATTACAGTAGTTATCAATTCCATATGTTGTTATATTTGAATCTGGTAATAATTTTGGAACTTTTGCTACCATTAAATCATCTGCATTAGTAAAACACACTTTACACATTTTTAATAATTTAAGTTTTGAGTTAAAATAATCTTCCATATCCGGATGTTCTTTTGGACTAATATGATCTTCTGAGAAATTTGTAAATACTCCTATATCAAAATCACATCCCGCAACTCTATCCAATTTTAGACTTTGTGATGATACTTCCATAACAACAACATCACAATTTTCTTCTGCCATTTTAGAAAATAAATATTGTAATTTATTACTTTCTGGAGTAGTTCTATCACTATCTTCTAATTTTTTATCACCAATATAAGTTGCTATTGTTCCTATTAAACCAACTTTTAATCCTTGTTTTTCTAAAATAGCTTTCGTCATAAAAGTAGTTGTTGTTTTTCCTTTAGTTCCTGTTATACCAACTAATTTAAATTTTTTTGACGGATTTTCATAAAAATTGCATGATGCAAGTGCTAATCCTTTTCTAGTATCTGGAACTACGATTATTGTAACTAAATCGGCTATTTCTTTTAATAACTTTTTATCGATATCAGCAGTTGTCATAACAGCTACTGCACCATTTTTTATGGCTGATTTTATATAATCATTTCCATTTACATTAAAGCCATTTATAGCGACAAAAAGTCCGCCATCTTTTATATTCCTTGAATCACATTCAATATTTGTTATATCTATATCTAAAGAACCTTTTGCTTTTATTCCATCTATTCCAACTAAAATCTTTTTTAGTTCCATATATAACCTCCTAACAATAATTTTGCTTATATTATATAACTAAATTTTATTTTTGTATATGAAAATTTCATTTTTTTTGAAAAGTTGGGTGTTATGGTAAAAAGAATATTTTTGATTTTCTCCTTTTCTCTAACATCATTCCGACTTCACAATAATTGAGCTTCCTTCAAAAACATCTACTCCATTAACAGGTATCTGCTCAGTTATAACTCTTTCTTCTACATCTCCTAACCCATCTTCACTTACTTCTATATTTAAATTTAAACTTTTCAAAATATTTTTTGCTTCTCTAATCGTAATTCCCTCTAAATTTGGCACCACAACTTTATTTTTAATATCTTCTTCTGATTCATTATCCTTATTTACTTCTAAATATGGCAACACTTCTCCTAAAACTTGTGAACCAATAGGTGCTGCAACACCACCTCCTTGGTGACCTCCCTCACCAGTCGGATTATATAGCGTTATTAATATTACTAATTGCGGATTAGATACAGGTGCCACTCCAACAAAAGAAGTTACATATTTTCCTGTATTTACACCATCTTCTGAAGTTCCAGTTTTTCCACCAATCGAATATCCTTTTACTTGAGCGTTTTTACCTGTTCCTTGTGATACCACAGTTTCCATCATGCTTAAGACTTTTTCGGATGTTTCCTTTGAAATAACAGTATCTTTTTTTTGTACTTCAATATTCGTCACCTCTCCAGTTTGACTATTAACAATACCCTTTACCACTCTTGGTACTACATATGTTCCTCCGTTTGCAATACTAGAAACTGCTGTAATCATTTGAATAGGTGTAACTTCAAATCTTTGACCAAATGCAATTGTTCCAAGCTCTACCGGTCCCACTTTGTCTTCAGCTAAAAATATACTTCCACCTTCTCCTTGTAAATCAATTCCTGTTTTATTTAAAAATCCAAATTTATTTAAATATGAATAATATGTTTTAACACCAAGTTTTTGCCCCAAACCTATAAAAACAGGATTACATGAATTCATCAGTGCCTCTCTTAAGCTTTCTGGTCCATGTGGTCTATAATACCTCCAGCATTTAATTCTGACACCAGCAATTGTTATACCTCCAGTACAGCAAAATTCTCCAGCATTATCAGTATCAGTTATTCCTTCCTCTAAAGCTGCTGAAGAAGTAATAAGTTTAAACGTGGATCCAGGTTCATATGCATCTGAAATTGCTTTATTTCTCCACATTTTCTGCATTTCTGCAGATTTTTCCTCTTTTGATAAACTATCCCATTTAGATAATATTTCACTGTCTATTGGTTTATATGGATCATTTAGATTATAGCTAGGATATCCCGCCATTGCTAATATATCGCCATTATTTGGATTCATTATTATTATATTTCCACCATCAGTACAGGCATTATCAATACAAGCTTCTTCTAAATATTTTTCTGCAATTCCTTGAATCGTAGCATCTATGGAAAGAATTAAATCATTTCCATCTATCGCGTCAACATATTGTTCACCCTCTTCATCTAAATTACCACCTTTTGCATCTGTATGTTTAACAATACTTCCACTACTTCCTTTGAGTTCATTTTCATATTTTGCTTCTATTCCCATGAGACCCTGATTATCGCTCCCACAAAAACCGATTATTTGTGCAGCTAAAGTGTTATATGGATAATATCTTTTTGTATCTACATCAATATTAATTCCTGTACTTATATTATTTTGGTCTAACCAAATTCTTAATTCATCTGCTTTTTCTTTATCTACTTTTTTGGCAATTGTTTCAATAGAGCTTTTTTTAGAAACTTTTTTTAATACAGTATCATAATTTAATTCAAATAACTCACTAAGCTTTCTTGCTACTTTCTCTTTATCTTCATCTTTAATATTTACCGGATTTACTGTTATACTTTGAGTAGAAGCACTCACAGCTAGTATTTTTTCTCCAGTTGCATCATATATAGTTCCTCTTTTAGGATTAAATGATCTTTCTAAAGTTTGTTGCGAATATGCCATTTCTTGTAACCAATCACCCATTTTAAACTGAATCCAGCCAATTCTTATAACTAATCCAATCATAATTAATAAAATTACAAAAATCATATTTCTAAGTCTTTTTTTTCTAGTAATAATTCCTATTTTCTTTACTAATTTAAATTTATCTTTTTTCTTAAACTTTTTCTTCATTTTTTTAATATTACTCATAGTACCTCCAATAAATTTAATTTTTATTAAATAATATTAATAATATACAAAAAAAAGACCACCTAATGAACTATACCCCAAAAAGTAGAGTTTGTAAAAAAGGGAACTTTAAAGACGGTAAATCTAAATAGGTTTACCGTCTTTAAAGTTCCTCTTTTTACTATCTCCACTAAATGGGGTATAGTTCATAAAATAGGTGCCCTTGTCTTACATATTTTCAAATTTTTACTTATAATTTTGTTAATAATTAGATATTTATATATCTACAAATATCTGTACAAATACTTTTCCATATACAGGACTTTCAACTACACTAATCCCTGTATATTTGAATTCTTCATCTAAAATATTTGCTTTATGTGTAGGTGAATTAATCCACGCCTCTACTGCCTTAGACGAATTTACATTTCCCGCTAGATTTTCTCCTGCAACTGTATATTGAATATTGTTTGATTCTAACATTTCAAATGGAGTCCCCAGATTTTCAGAAACATGTGAAAAATAGTTATTTTCAACTAAATCGTTAGCCTTTAAATCTGCAACATCTTGTAATCTATTAGCAGGTTTTAATTCGTTTAGACCATTTTCCCTTCTATATTCATTTATTAAATTCAAAACTTCCTGCTCTTCAGAAGTTAAGCATACTTCTGTAGTACCAATTATTTGGTTTATTTTTTCTTCACTTTTAGTTTCATTTGCATTTATATAAGTTGCAAATGAAATGCTTTCAATAAAAATAAAAATTACAAAAATAAAAAATATAAAAATTTTTCGCTTTAATAAATTCATTTTTCACACCCTTACCTATTATTTCTTATTAATTACTTTTCAGGTTATGTGCTTTAAATATTTTATCCTAGGCGAATTTATTTTATACTTTTTCTTTTGTTGGAATAATGTTATCTATTATATACTAGCATTCACATTTTGTCAACTTTTTATGTTTGTATATGTAATTTTACATTAGTACTCTAAAATATGCAGCTTTTTATATGGATTGATATGCGTATTATATTTAGAAATTATTGACACAAATTGTAGTTTGTGAGACCGATTCTCTTTTAGAAAATGTGCTTTAAAATAAG
>ENA-UOJD01002844-UOJD01002844.1-human-gut-metagenome-genome-assembly--contig:-P48-NODE-2844-length-13576-cov-9.473116_pt1 | contig 13576 bp, 13 predicted proteins | sample MGYA00242342_ERZ723889 | MGnify/ENA metagenome assembly ERZ723889
AAAAAGATATAACTAAACAATTTTTAAATACTACAAATATAGAGAATTGGATATATAATAAGGCATTACAAAAAATAATTGAATCATATAGAGTAGATAAAAATGAAAAAGAAATTTTAAGAAGTATGAAGAGAAAATAGTTTTTTTATATAATATAACTAAAATAAAAACAAGAGGAGGAAAGTAGAATACTTCCTCCTCTTTCGATATCAGAAATCTGCAAAATGCTCGGCTAATTCTGCCCAACCTTCAGATTCTTCCTCGTCCATCTCATCAAAATATTGGTCATCTGTGATTAGTCTGCCTGAATCAAAGATTGTATCGATGTCAAAAATTTCAGAATCATCAACATAGATAGTTGTTCTTGGTGGCAGTTCTGCAATTTCACGAGCAGATTTAATAAGCTCATTTATAGAACGACCAGATAATTCCCAAGATTCTTCAAGATGCCCATTTTTAATGAGTAGAAGATATGAATCAACTATAACATATCCTCTTTTTGGAATATTTTCGTATGTGATAGACTCATATTGATAATTTTTCATGATAAATACTCCTTCCTTACGGAAAAATGAACTGATATTCGAATGAATCTACATAAAGTAGAAGTTTATTTTAACATAAATTTATAAGAAAGTCAAGTATTATGTAATGTTATTAACCTATTAAAAGACTATTGTTCTTCTAATAAATTTTTTGTATAATTACAGCTATGTTAGATAAAAACAATATAAACAAATTGATATCAATAATAGGTAATAAAATATGCTAGGAGGAATATATATGTGTAAATTAGATCAAATTGCCATGGAAAAAGCAATAGAAGAATCAAAAAATAATCTTAAAAATAATTTTAAAAATGGGGGACCTTTTGGTGCCGTAATAGTAAAAGATGGAAAAATTATTAGTACAGCACATAATACAGTTATTGAGTCTAAAGATGCAACAGCACATGCTGAAATTAACGCAATAAGAGAAGCATCTAAAAAATTAGACACATATAACTTAACACGGATGTGTATTATATACAAGTGCTGAACCTTGTCCTATGTGCTTATCTGCAATTATTTGGGCAAATATAAAAGAAGTTTATTATTCTAATACTAAAAAAGATGCAAGTGATATTGGTTTTAGAGATGATATGATTTATGAATATATTAAAGGGAATAACGAATCAGTTTTAAAATTACACCATATAAGAAATGAAGAAGCTTTGGAAGTATTTAAAAAATTCAAAGAATTAGATGATAAAAATATATATTAATAAGATTGTGAAAAAAGGTTAGAAATATAAAATAAATAAAAGACAGGCTAAAATTAATTTAAACCTGTCTTTTTGGAATATAAAATATCATATTTTATCTATAGAATCTATTCTCTAGGTAAATCTAATTTTATATGAACATCTTCTAATTGCTCTTTTGTTACATTTCCAGGAGCACCCATTAATAAATCTTGAGCTTTACTGTTCATAGGAAATGCTATAACATCACGTATTGTTTCGGATTCTGTTAAAAGCATTATCATTCTATCAACTCCTGGTGCAATACCAGCATGTGGTGGAGCACCAAATTGGAAAGCATTATATAAAGCAGAAAATTTCTCTTCAATTACTTCTTTGCCATATCCAACAATTTCAAAAGCTTTTTCCATTATTTCTGGATCATGATTACGAACAGCACCAGATGATAATTCTATACCATTACATACTATATCATATTGGTAAGCGGTTATATCTAAAGGTTTCATTGTATTTAATGCTTCTAAGCCTCCTTTTGGCATAGAGAATGGATTATGGCAGAATGCTAAATCGCCATTATCATCTAATTCGTACATAGGAAAGTCGACAATCCAGCAGAATTGGAATAGACTATCATCAATTAAATCTAATCTTTTTCCAAGTTCATTTCTAATTTGGCAAGCATAGTTATTAGCATTTGTTTCATTGTCTGCTATAAAGAATATTGTATCTTCTACTTCTAATCCAGCTAAATCTTTTAATTCATTTTTCATATCATCTGGAATAAACTTATCAATTGGTCCTTTGTAAGACATATCTTCTTGAACTTCTAAATATCCAAGACCTCCCATACCAATGCTTTGAGCAAAGCTAAGCATTTTTTCATGGAATCCTTTTGATTGATGACCTTTAATTTTTATAGCACGTACAGTTCTATCATGGAAAGGTTTAAATGTACATCTTTGGAAAAATTCTGTTACATCAATTATAATTAAAGGATTTCTTAAATCTGGCTTATCTGTACCATATTTTACCATAGCTTCTTTATAAGGAATTCTAGGGAATGGGTAAGCAGCTACTTTTTTATCTGAAAATTTTGTAAATGTATTGTAAACAACTGGTTCTATAACACTAAATACATCTTCTTGTGTAGCATAAGCCATTTCCATATCTAATTGATAAAATTCTCCTGGTGCACGGTCAGCTCTTGCATCTTCATCTCTAAAACATGGTGCTATTTGGAAATATTTATCTATACCAGAAACCATTAACAATTGTTTAAATTGTTGAGGAGCTTGTGGTAAAGCATAAAATTTTCCGGGATGAACTCTACTTGGTACTAAATAATCTCTTGCACCTTCTGGAGAAGAGCTTGTAAGTATTGGAGTTTGTACTTCTAAAAATCCTTGTTCAATCATTTGAGAGCGTAAGTATTGTAAAACTTCAGCTCTTAATTTTAAATTATCTTGAAGTTTTTTACCTCTTAAATCTAAAAATCTGTATTGAAGACGTAAATCTTCTCTTACATCTTGATTTACATTTACTTCAAATGGTAAGTTTTTAGTTCTTTTTCCTAATATTTTAATGTCACTAATTACAACTTCAACTTCACCAGTTGGAATTTTAGGGTTATAAGTTTCTTCATCTCTTTTTCTAACAGTTCCTGAAACTGTTACAGATGATTCAATAGGAATATGTGATGCAAAGTCAACCATCTCAGTTTCACCAGATGTAACAACTTGTGTTATTCCGTACATATCACGGATGTCTAAAAAAACTAAACCTCCTAAGTCACGTATTGTTTCAACAAATCCTGCAACTTTAACTTCTTTTCCAACATCAGAAATACGAAGTTCACCACAGTTATGAGTCCTGTATTCGTTCATTTTAAATTCTCCTTTCTAGAAATGGGGACGGGGCAAAAAATTAAAGTCGTCATAAAATTTAATAGAAACGAAGATGTTATGACAACTTTAATTTTTTGCCCCGTCCCCATTTATAACAAAAAACGCCCACTGCATAATGCAGGGACGAATAAAATCTTCGTGGTGCCACCCGGCTTCAAAAAACATATAGTTTTTCCTTAATTAAAATATTGCTCCAATGTGTTTTTCAACTAAGTTTTCTAATAAAGGATTTCAGCCGTATGTCCTTTAATCTCTTTTAGCACTTTTAGTTGCTCGTCATTTTCATTGCAATTATTATACATAATATAATTATTTTACATATTATGGACTGATTTGTCAATGGTTATGCGAAAAATTATTTAAAATATAACTTTATTGAATAATTAAAAATTTGCTTTGAGTTTGCCTATTGAAAAAACATCATAAATTTGATAAAATACAAAATCAAAAGAAGATAAAGAATTTTTTATAAATATAATTTTAGTAATATAAAAGAAAAGAGGATTATATGAAAGTTACATTTTTAGGTACAGGACATGGATCTGTAACAGAATGTTATAACACATGTTTTACGATAGATAAAAATGATGAATATTTTTTAGTAGATAGTGGTGGAGGAAATGCAATACTAAAACAATTAAAAGATAAAAATATCGAATTAAATAAAATAAAAAGCATTTTTATATCTCATACACACATAGATCACATAATGGGCGTTATTTGGATAATTAGAAGATTAGTAACTAAATACCATAAAAAAATATATACAGAACCTTTATATATCTATGGAAATGATTTAGTTATCAATGCTATAAAAGAAATTTGTAATTTGGTTATTCCAGAAGTATTTCTTAACATAATAGGAAATCAAATTAAGTTTGTAGAAGTTAAAGATCAAGATAATGCAAAAATTTTAAATAACTCAGTTACTTTTTTTGATATAAATGCAGCAAAAATCAAACAATTTGGATTTTTTATGAATTTTGAAAATGATAAAAAATTTACTTTTATAGGAGATGAAGTTTGTAATAAAAGTACAGAAAAATATGTAAAAAATAGTGAATGGTTAGTTGCAGATGCTTTCATGGCAGGTATAGAAGCAGAAGAATATAATCCAATAGAAAAGCATCATCATAGTACAGTAAAATTTACATCTGAATTAGCAGAGCGATTAGATGTAAAAAATTTAATTTTATCACATGCAACCGATAATAATTTAAAAAATAGAAAAAGAATTTTTATAGAAGATTCATCAAAATATTTTCACGGTGCTATATTTGTACCAGATGATTTAGACGAAATAGAAATAGAGTAAGGAGTAAGAAAATGCAAGATAGAATAATTAAATGTTTAGCATACGGAGGAAAAGTTAATATTAAGTGTATAAATTCTACTAACCTTGTAGAAGAAGCAAGAAAGATTCATGATTTAAGCCCAGTTACAACAGCTGCCTTAGGTAGATTATTAACTATTGGAAGCTTAATGGGAAGCAATTTAAAAGAAGGCGATGACGCGATAACATTACAAATAAAATCAAATGGACCAATAGACACAATGATTGTAGTTTCAGATAAAAATGGAGATGTAAAAGGTTATATAAAAAATCCAAATGTAGATATTCCACTAAAAAATGATGGAAAATTAGATGTAGGAACAGCTGTTGGAAAAGACGGTATGTTATATATTATAAAAGATATAGGATTAAAAGAGCCATATATAGGCCTTACCCCATTAGTTTCAGGCGAAATTGCAGAAGATTTTACAGAGTATTTTGCAAAATCAGAGCAAATACCAACCGCTATAGCTCTAGGTGTATTAGTGGATCAAAATGGAGTAAAAAGTGCAGGTGGATATATAGTACAATTAATGCCAGATGCAACAGATGAAGATATAGTAAAACTAGAAGAAAATTTAAAAAATATAGCACCAATTAGCAAGCTTTTAGAAGAACAAAAATCATTAGAAGAAATAGCAGAGCTTATTTCAGGTGATGATAAACTAATAATATTAGGTAATGAACTAAATCCAAAGTATAAATGTAATTGTTCAAAAAAAAGAATGGAGGATGGATTGATTTCATTAGGTAAAAAAGAGCTAGAAGATATAATAAATTCAGATGGAAAAGCTGAAATTGTATGCAGATTTTGTAAAGAGCAATATAACTTTACAAAAGAAGATTTGGAAAAATTAAAAGAAGAATGCAAAAAATAATAGAAGATTTAAAACCAAATTAAAAATATTAGAAAAAATTCAATATTTTAAATTTGATTTTAAATTTTCTTTTTTTTATATATAATAAAATTACTTTAATAATATGAAAAAAATAATAAAGGTTAAATCTTCAGTAACTTGTTTAGATATTAAATTTATATTTACATATGACTTACAAGGAAGAAGTAAAAATTATTTGGAAAGGAAGAGTCTTGTTTTGCTAGAAAAATCAGTTTTTAACAATAATGAAATTAAAAAAGTAGTAAAAAAATACTATAATATTAATATAGAAAAGATTGAGCACGAAGATAGAGGAAGTTCAAATATATTTTATGTATATGATTTAAATAATAAATATGTTTTAAAGGAATTTGAATCAAGATGTAAAGAAGAAAAAATACTTCAAGAATCGAAAATTATAGAACATTTGAAAAATAAAAATATAAAAGTTCCTAAATACATAAAAACAGTAGAGGGAGGATTTTTCTTTAAATATAAAGGGAGAATTATAATTTTAATGGAATTCATAGAAGGATATACTAAATCTCCAAATACAGGAAGTTTTAAACAAACTATTGAATCAGCTACTTTATTAGGAAAAATAACAAAAGGATTAGAAGATTATGGAAAGATGGAAAAGATAAGTATAAAAAAGTACTATAAAAAAGAAAAAATAGAACCATCAAGAATTAAATATTTAAGTTTATTATCAAAACTTGGAACATCAAACATTGATGAGATTATAAAAAAAGATTTTAAATACAAATTACAACTATTAGATAAAATAGAAAAAATGGATTTTGAAGGTATGAAAAATATGACATACAAAAACTCTCATGGAGATTTTAGTATAATGCAATTTATTTACAAAGATGAAAAAGTAAATGCAGTATTAGATTTTGAAAGAGCAAGGTGCTTACCAATTGCTTGGGAAATTATTAGATCTTATACACATATAGATGAAAAATGTAAAAATGGAGATTTTGATATAAGTAATTTTATTGAGTATGTAAAAGAAGTTATGAAGTATATTGAATTAAATAAATACGATTTAAAATTTATGCCATATATGTATTTACTAAGGTTGGCTACTAGTCCGTATGGATATGAGGAATATATGAATAATAATAAATTAAAAAGTTTACTTGATTTCGGAATATGGAGAACAAAAATGTGTAAAAGTTTAATAGAAAATATGGATGAAATTACTGATAATTTGATGAGTATATAAAATAATTAAACATTAGTAATAATGTTGTATTAAAATTAAATTTTATTTACAAAGTTTATAATTTAAATATTTTATAAACAAGAAAAAGGCTTCCGCAAAAGCAGAAGTCTTTTTCGCTCCTTTTTTTTCCTTAGACCTGAACTTATTCGCTGACTTATTATTCATCTACAGGAGTGCAAAGCCTGTACCAACGAAGTTTTTTTCTGTCGTCGCCACTTGTATTTGAGATAAAGCGTAACAGATAGTCATCATATGTTGCCTCATCAAATACCTCCTCTGGATACTTGTTTGACAATAGGCAATTGACGATTTCTTTAGCGATAAGCTTAGCGTAAATCTCAAACTTCATTAAACGTCTCTTGTAGTTGCTTTCAACCAACTGTCTAGCACAGAAAGCCTGAGCGAAACAGTCCAGATAATTGTCGATGAAGAAACCACAATCATCAAACATTCTGATGATATCATGTCCTATATTAAAACAGTCATCATCAAGAGTGGTAAGGACAATTTCGAAGGGGTCGCCGTGCTCGTCCAGTTTTTTGTCTACAGAAAATTCTAACATATAGCCTCCTTTGTCACATTCGTGACCGTATAGTGGTTTATAGGCGAATGATTGAACTTATTAGTTCAATTACTTAAGAGTATATCATAAATTTTACATAATGTAAACAAAAAAGTGATTTATTTAAGCAATTTATAATGTGCAATCCTATTTTATGTATAATAGCAAAGAAGGTTTATAAATCATTTACTAAAAAATAATTTTATGATAATATGAATAAAAAATAGAAAAGTAGGTTTTATTATGAAAGAGCAAGAACTAACTATAGAAAAAAATCAAGATTTTGAACTAAAAGATATATTTGACTGCGGACAATGTTTTAGATGGAATAAACAAGAAGATGGCAGTTACACGGGAGTTATAAAAAATGGTGTACTTAATGTTAATTGCGACAATGAAAATATTTATTTTAAAGGAATTTTAAATGATAATATAGATACAATCATAAATCAATATTTTGATTTAAATAGAGATTATTCTAAAATAAAACAGGATCTATCAAAAATAGATCAATATATGGAAACAAGTATCAAATATGGCCAAGGAATTAGAATATTAAATCAAGACTTATGGGAAACAATAATATCATTTATAATATCAGCAAATAATAATATTCCGAGAATAAAAGGAATAATAGAAAGGCTATCACAAAAATATGGAACTAAAATTATTTTTGAAAATGAAGATTACTATTCATTTCCAACAGCTAGCCAATTAAAAGATGTAACAGTAGCAGAATTTAGAGAAATAGGACTAGGATTTAGAGACATTAGATTATATGAAACAACACATATGATTTTAAATAATGAAATAAATTTAGAGTCATTACATAAATTAGATACACAATCAGCAAGAGCTCAATTATTAACTTTATCAGGAGTAGGACCAAAAGTAGCAGATTGCATATTATTATTTTCAACATTAAAAAGATTTGATATTTTTCCTATTGATGTGTGGGTTAGAAGAGTAATGAATGAACTATATATAAAAAATCCAGATGAAAATAAAGTAAGCAAAAAATTAATAAATGATATAGCATTTGAAAAATTTGGAAATTTAGCAGGAATTGCACAACAATATTTGTTTTATTGGAAAAGAGAAAATTGATTTATTAGATAATGTTGAAGAAATATTGAAATAGAGAGGGTAAATATGAAAATAGGAATTGATTTAGATGGAGTTGTTATAGATAGTGAGACAACATTTAGAACATATGAAGAAATTTTTGCTATAGAAGAATTAAATGGAAGAAGAATAATAAATGATAAAGAGCCTAAATATCAAGGAAGATATGATTGGTCTAAAGAAGAGCAAAATAAATTTAATAAAAAATATCTTCTTAAAGCAGCACAAGAAAGTGCAATAATGTCTGGATTTTTACCAATTTACCATAGGTTAAAGAATCTAGGATATGAATTGATAGTAATAACCGCTAGAGGAGTATTTATAGAAGAAATGAAAGATGATGCTATTAGATTATTAAAAGAAAATAGTATTACGTTTGATAAGTATTATTGGAATGTTTCAAACAAATTGGAAATATGTAAAAAAGAAAATATAGATATTATGATAGATGATGATTATAAAATAATAGAACAATTATCTAATTCCAAAATAAAGACTTTATATTTTCGAGATACTAACTTGATGAAAATACAAGAATCAGAATATGTGCATGAAGTTAATAATTGGGGAGACGTTTATAGGTATTTTAAAGAGCTAGAGGATGCACGTTGGGGACGTTAAAAATGTGCACCCAATCTGCATTTTAACAATTATTTACTAAAAACAAAAACTCTGATAAAATAATAAAAAATCAAAAAACGAAAGGAAAATTTACCATGGGATTACGATTAGTATATGGAAAATCTGGAACAGGAAAAAGCACATTTATTTTCAATGAAATAAAAGAAAAAATAAATGGAGATAGCAAAATTTATATAATAACACCAGAGCAATTTTCATTCACAGCAGAGCGTGAATTATTAAATACCGTAGGAGTTGGAGCAACTTTAAATGCTGAAATTTTAACATTTAATCGTATGGCCTACAGAGTTATGAACGAAGTAGGAGGTGCCACAAAAACAGCATTATCATCATGTGGTAAAGCAATGCTTATTTATAATATATTATTAAACGAAAAATCAAACCTAAATTTCCTTGGAAAATCAGATGAAAATATAGATTTAATATCTACACAAATTACAGAGTTTAAAAAACATAGAGTAAGTGTAGAAAATTTAGATGAAATAATAAATCAAACAGAAGACAAATACCTAAAATCTAAAATGAATGATATGAAGATTGTTTTTAATAAATTCGAAGAAACAATAAAAAATAAATATATAGACGAAAACGATGTATTAACAATACTTGCAAATCAACTTCCAGAAACAAATATATTTGAAAACACATTAATATATATTGACGAATTTGTGGGATTTACAAAACAAGAATATGACATAATAAAAATACTATTAAACATGGCAAATCAAGTTACAATAAATGTATGCACAGATTCATTAGAAGAAAGCACATCACCAGATACAGATGTATTTTATGCAAATAAACAGACCGTTCAAAAAATAATAGATACAGCAAAACAAGCAAATTCAAAAATAGAAAAGCCTGTATTTATGGAAGATGTTTTTAGGTTTCAAAATGAAGAGCTAAAACATCTAGAAAATAATTTATATGCAGTTCCATATAAAAAGTATAAAAACGAAGAGCTAAAAAATATCAAACTATTTTTAGCAAATAATCAATATTCAGAAATAGAAAATATAGCAATAAAAATAGTAAAATTAGTAAAAGAAAAAGGATACCGATATAGAGATATTTCAATAATTACAAAAAATCTAGATACATATTCAAATTTGTGTAAAGTAATTTTTAATAAATATCAAATACCAGTATTCATAGATGAAAAAAAAGATTTAAGCCAAAATATAATAGTAAAATATTTGTTATCAATTTTAGAAATATTTGCAAAAAATTGGTCATATGAATCTGTATTTAACTACATAAAAACAGGCTTTTTAGATATAACACAGGAAGAAATATATGCTCTTGAAAATTACTGCTTAAAATGGGGAATAAAATATAGCAAATGGTATAAAGGTGAATGGAATTTTCATGATGAAGATGAAAATAATCGTGAACAAATTGAACGATTTAGAGAAATAAGAAAATTAATAGTAAACCCATTAATAAAATTTAAAGAAAATTTGGCAGGAACAAATTCTGCAAAAGAAATAACAAAAAGGTTATATGAATTTTTAATAGAAAATAAAATTGACCAAAAATTAAATGAAAAAAAAGAAGAGCTAATAAAACTAAATAAAACAGAAATAGCAACAGAATATGAAACAAGCTGGAAAATTATAATTCAAGTTTTAGATGAAATAGTTCTAGTATTCGGAGACGAAAAAATTACATTTGACAGATACATGCAAATACTAAAAACAGGGCTTGGAAATAGCAACTTAGGTAAAATTCCAGGAACTCAAGACCAAGTTATATTAGGAGATATAGATAGATCAAGAAGCCATAAAATAAGAACTGTTTTTATAATAGGACTAAATGACGGTATGTTTCCAAGTGTTAACAAAAATGAAGGATATTTTAATGACAAAGACAGAGAAAATCTAAAAGAAAACGGAATAGAGCTTGCCAAAGGAACAATAGAAAGATTATATGAAGATAACTTTAATATTTACAAAGCATTCACAGCAGCAAGCGAAAATGTATATTTATCATATTCATCATCAGGTTCAGATGGAAAAACTTTAAGAGCATCAATGCTCGTTTCAAAAATAAAAAAAATATTTCCGAGCTTAAAAGAAGAAAGCGATATTATAAAGAAAGAATCAGAAATTTTAATAGAAAATACAACATTCGAAGAGCTATTAAATCAAATTAGAGATTACAGAGATGAAGAAAAAGAGCTTGATGATAAATGGATAACTGCATATAACTATTATATGTCAAATGAAAAGTGGAAATATAAATTAATAAGTAGTTTAAAAGCTATAGATTATACAAATATACCAGATAAAATAAACAAAGAAAATGTAGAAAAATTATATGGGAAAACACTAAAAACAAGTGTATCCAGATTAGAGCAGTATAGGTCATGTCCATTTTCATATTACTTAAAATATGGACTTAATTTATCAGAAAAAGACAGTTTTAAAGTAGATAGCCTAGATACAGGAACTTTTATGCATGACACAGTAGATGCTTTTTTCGATAAAATAAGAGAAAGAAATATAAAAATAAAAGATTTAGAAGAAGAAGAAATAAATCAAATAATAGAAGAAATTATTAATGAAAAATTAGGACTAAACAAAAACTTTATATTCTCCAGTGCTCCAAAATATAAAGTATTAGCAGAGCGTTTAAAACGAGTAGTAAAAAGATCAATGAAATATATTTTAGAAAGCCTAAAATATAGCAATTTTGAAGTATTAGGAAACGAAGTAGAATTTAAAGAAGGAAAACAATATAAACCAATAACAATAGATTTAGATGATGGAAAGAAAGTGGAAATCACAGGAAAAATAGATAGAATCGACATAGCAAAAGATGGACAAGATAAATATATAAGAATAATAGACTATAAATCATCATTTAAAAATATAGAGCTAAACTCAGTTTATGCAGGATTACAGTTACAGCTACTAACCTACCTAGATGCAGCTTGCAAAGAAGAAGAAGTCTTACCAGCAGGGGTACTATATTTTAACTTAATTGACCCAGTAATTAAATCAGAAAAAAATATGACAGAAGAAGAAATTGAAAACGAAATAAGGAAAAAATTCAAAATGCAAGGTTTAATTTTAGCTGATATTAATGTAGTAAAAATGATGGACAACAGACTAGAAAAAGGAGCATCAAATATAGTTCCAGCATATGTAGGAAAAGATGGCGATTTAAGCCAAACAAAAACAAGTGGTGTTTCAAGAAAGCAATTTGAATATCTGCAAAAATATATGAATAAAATAATCAAACAAATCTCAGAAGAAATCATGTCAGGTAATATTGATATTTATCCATATTATAAAAAGAAAAAAACACCATGCGACTATTGTAAATATAAATCAATATGTGGATTTGATACTGCTAATTCTAATAATCATTATAATTATATTAATGAAATGGAAAAAAATGCAGTACTTGAGATGATTAAGGAAGATGTAACTGAAGAATAAGTGAAAGAAAAAACAAGGGGAGTAGTATATGAAAAAAACAGATAGTGTATCAAAAAATACTACAGAGCTAACAGCTCTAAGTGCAATAATATTAATGACAGTGTTCTTTGTATTAAATTATTACTTTAATATAGAAGTATTATACATAATTGCAATTATATTTCTTATAATAGGTTTTCAATTTGGTGTTAGAGTTATTGTAGGAAATGTAGTTCCAAGGTTTAAACATAAAATAAATGTTGAGTCAAAATGGTTTAAAACAAAATCATTTGAAGAGAAATTGTTTAAAAAATTAAATGTAAAAAAATGGAAAAACAAAGCACCTGTGTATGATCCAGAAGAGTTCGATTTTGAAAAAAATACAGAAGATCAACTAATTATAAATATGTGCAATGCGGAAATAGTTCATGAAGTTAATATTTTATCAGGATATATTTCATTAATATTTGTAATATTTTTAGGATATGTGTGGTTATTTTTTATAGGAGCTATATTAGGTACGGGAATGGACTTGATATTTGTAATAATTCAAAGATTTAACAGACCAAGGATGATAAGATATTTGAATAGAAAAAATTATGTCAATGGAGAGAAGAAGTTTGACACATGAACTTTGGGGATGTTCCTTAAAGTTTATCAAGCTGAAATAAAATTTTAATTAATTATTTTGGCTAAATTATAATAAAATCAAAAGAACAAATAATTGCTGAAAGCTGTTTGTTATTTTGGTTATAATTAATTCATGCATATAGTATCTTTTTTATGGAGAAAAATATTATGGAAATAAAAGTAATAACAATTTGTGGAAGTATGAGATATTCAAAAGAAATGATGAAAATATCTGAAGAACTAGAATTGAAAAATGGATATGCAGTTATTCAATGTGTTTATAATGTTGATGGGTTAAAGTATGAAGGAATGGATGCTAGTATTTTGGATAAAATTCATAGAAAGAAAATTGATATAAGTGATGCTATTTATGTTGTTAATATTGATGGATATATTGGAAACAGCACAAAAAATGAAATTGAATATGCAATAAATAATGGGAAAGAAGTAATATATCACGAAAAAATAAATTAATTATTAGTAAGATAACTGAAATTAAGTAAGAAAATGGAGAAACTTATGAATAATAGAGAAAATTATATACAAAAAGTAAAATAAATATTTAAGAATAACGAATCAACCAGAGAAATTTTAATAAATAGT
>ENA-UOJD01002845-UOJD01002845.1-human-gut-metagenome-genome-assembly--contig:-P48-NODE-2845-length-13572-cov-4.263668_pt1 | contig 13572 bp, 11 predicted proteins | sample MGYA00242342_ERZ723889 | MGnify/ENA metagenome assembly ERZ723889
AAAGGCACTGCGTGATAGAAAGCGCAGTTCGCGGAGAGGAATATATAGCTGTGCTATCCGCTCACCCGCGAAAGTGTGCGACCGGCGCACATTTTGTTCCAGCTTTTCTGATAAAAATTAAATTTTTGTTACAAATCGACTTTTAAAATGTTAAATTTTATGATAGAATAAGTGCAGTTATGCGGATATATAGATAAATTCTTTATGTCGGTGCGAAAGATTTCAAAAAGACAAGAGAAAGGCAAGTGAGAAGAAGAAATATGAAAAAGAAAATACTGGCAATGTTAATGATTATGATTATGTGTGTACCTTTTGTGACACCGATTCAGGCAAATGCAGCCAGTCAGGCTTACAGGGAATGGTCACAGGCAGATCCGGAATGGGGAAGCATTCATTTGGGAGCCAGTCAGTACACGATGAAATCATCGGGATGTCTGGTTACAGCGATTGCAATGCTGATCTGTCATACCGGCAGTGCAGATGCATCCAGTTTTACACCGAAAACACTTGTTAATTATCTGAACAATAATGGTGGTTTTACTTCTGGCGGTGCATTGTATTGGGCGAAGGTTAATGGTGCTGCGGATGGCTTTACGCTTTATGCGAGTAAGGTCAGTATGGCGAATATGACAAAGGCCCAAAAGATTTCTACAATGGCCAAATATATCAAAGATGGTTATGGTGTTATTATTTCCGTACGCAATGGCGGACATTGGGTGGCTCTTGACAGAATTGAAGGTGATACAGTTTATATGTTGGATCCGGGTGTCAGCAGCACAAATCTGTTTGATACATACAGCGAGTCATCCATTGACAGATTGGCTATTTACAAAGGAAAGAAGAGCGGCGGAACTGTTTCCGGAAATCCTTCCAACGGATCTTCTGATAATAATTCCTCAGAAGATTCAGACAAGGTTATTGCGAAAGGTACAGTGAACTGTTCAAGTCTTTATGTAAGAAGCGGTGCCGGTACAGGCAACAGTATCATTACATCTATCAGCAAGGGTACAAAGGTAGATATTCTTGGTGAGGCAAAGGACAGCAAAGGTACAAAGTGGTACAAAGTGAAAGTCAGCGGCAAGACAGGCTATGCCTGTGCAGAATATATTACAGTTAGTTCTTCGAATGGCTCTGACAGCGGCAATGATACAACAGCTGCTTCGGGTACAGGTAAGGTTAATTGTTCTTCATTGAATGTGAGAAGCGGTGCCGGTACAAAGTACGATGTAGTGACAACTGTATCAAGAAACCAGGCTGTAACGATTACAGGAACCACCAAGGACAGCAGTGGCGACAAATGGTACAGTGTGACATTTTCTAAGAGCGGCAAGAGTTATAAGGGATATGTTTATGCAGAATATATTACCGTGACAAAGAATGACAGTAATAGCAACAATAACAACAGCAATGACAATACAAATCAGGATACAATGTCAATTGCGGCAGTTGTTAACTGTGATGCTTTGAATATGCGTTCCGGCGCAGGCACAAACTATTCGGTTGTCACAACATTGACTAAGAATACTGCGGTTACGATTACTGCTGAGGCAAAAGACAGCAATGGTACGTTATGGTACAAGATTACAGCAGGAAATAAGAAGGGCTATGTGCATTCTTCTTATTTGACGAAGAAGAATGCAGGCAATTCCGGAAATAACGGCAGCAGTTCCGACACAGATTCAGATGTATCCGGCAAGACAATGAAGGTTGCATATGATGCTGTGAATGTGAGAAGCGGTGCAAGTACTTCAAAGGGTGTTGTGTGCGTTGTTTACCAGAATGAGACAGTGACTGTAACTGGTCAGACAAAAGACAGCAGCGGCAGCATCTGGTATAAGGTCAAGACTTCTGCGGGTAAGACAGGCTATATCCGTTCTGACCTTTTGAAGGATGCCGGTACATCAGGCGGCAATAATTCAAAGAAAGATGATACAACGGATACGACTTCAGATATGAAGGGCCAGAAGATGCAGGTAGTGGATGATGGCGTGAATATGAGAAGCGGTGCAGGGTTATCCAAGAGTGTTGTAGAAGTCATCTATATGGAAGATACCTTAACAGTACTTGGTGAGGCGAAAGACAGCAATGGTACGGTATGGTACAAAGTCAAAGCACAGTCCGGCAATTCAGGCTATATTCGTTCAGATATGCTGAAAAAGGCAAGTACTTCTTCAGACGGCAGCAAGTCAGATGATGGCTCAGAAAGCAGTCAGACATCAACAGGTTATGTTATTGATGGTTCACTGAATGTGAGAAGCGGCGCAGGTACATCATATAAGGTTCTGGTTGTTCTTGATGAGGGAACAAAAGTTAATATAACTGGAAATGTACAGGATGAAGATGACGACAAATGGTACCATATCAATGTAAAATACAGTGGTACGAATTATGACGGCTATGTCTATGCACAGTACATTGAGGTTAGGTAAATATTCAACAATTAAAGCTTCAAAACCTGTGGTAAATCTTGCATTTACCACAGGTTTTCATTGTTATTTTGACAAAATAAGATTATAATTAGAGTGCAGGAATTCGAATAATAAATGTGTCTGAGGAGCGGACACAGATTCTGTACTGAATTCACGGGCGAATTCTGAATTGTATTTTAAGGAGAAGAAGTAGTGGAAAATAGGGAACAATACAAACGCCTGATTATGTTTTTTGCATCAATGCTGATTTTACTTGTGCAGGTTGCGATTTTCTATTATATCTGGCATCGATATTACAATTACAGGTCAGTTATTGGTGCACTGTATTGGAGACGAGGCAACTGGGCATTGATGGGGGTCTATGCATTTATTAATTTCTTTTTTTCAAAAATTTATGGCGCATATAAAGTAGGCTATCTGAAGGTATCAGATGTCATTGCCTCTCAGATACTTGCTGTTTTGTGCTGCAACGGTGTCACATATGTACAGCTGGCCTTGATTGGCCGCTGGCGTTTCAGCGCTTATCTTGAGCCGATTATTCAGATGACTATTTACGATATTGCGGCAGTGCTTATATGGGTCATTTTTATGAGATGGATCTATGTTAAAATTTATCCGCCGAGACAGCTGCTTTTGGTGTATGGAGATATTAATCCAAAGGCACTGATCAATAAGATGACATCCAGAACAGATAAATACAGCATTGTAGACATGATTAATATTTCTGAGGGTTATGATGCAGTTATTGAGCGGATCAGTTGCTATGAAGCGATTGTTATCGGAGATATTCCTTCAGTATACCGCAATAAATTTTTAAAGTTCTGCTATGCACATTCGATTCGATGTTATAGCATTCCTAAGATTTCAGATATTATGATTAAGAGCTCGACAACCTTCAACCTGTTTGATACAGTACTCATGCTTTTCAGATTCCGTGGATTAACCGCGGAGCAGAATTTAATAAAGCGTATATCAGATATTGTCTTTTCATTGATCATATTGGTTGTCTTTTCACCAATACTGATCTTGGTAGCTGTTTTAATCAAAGTGTATGACGGTTGACCGATTTTCTACAAACAGGAGAGATTAACTTATGATCATAAAGTTTTTATGATTTATAAATTCAGGAGCATGAAAGTTGACTCTGAGAAGACAGGTGCACAGTTGGCGAAGAAAGATGATGACAGAATCACACCAGTAGGACATGTTATACGTGCCCTGCATATAGATGAATTACCGCAGCTTTTCAATATCCTCAAAGGTGATATGGCTTTTGTAGGACCGCGTCCGGAACGTCCTGAAATTGCAGAATTGTACAAAAAGAGTATTCCGGAATTTGATTTCAGACTGAAGATGAAAGCCGGTCTTACAGGATATGCGCAGGTGTTTGGCAAATATAGCACAACACCGTATGATAAGTTGAAATTGGATTTAACGTATATTGAGAACTATACATTTGCATTGGATTTGATGATTATTATACAGACCGTCAAGATTCTGTTCCAAAAAGAGAATTCCGAAGGTGTGGATGGTGGACAGAAGACGGCACTGCGTACGGAGGATAAGAAGAATTGACACCAATTGTATCTGTGATTATGCCGGTTTATAATGGATCGGCATATATAGGGAAGGCAATAGAATCAGCACTTTTGCAGGGGGTTCCTCTGGAAATTATTGTGATAGACGATGGTTCTACAGATAATCTGGATGATGTATTGAAAAAGTATGCAGACACGGATGTGATTCGTGTCATACATAATAAACACAATATAGGTGTAGCCAGAAGCCGAAACAGGGGCGTTAGAGCTGCAAAGGGTGAATATATTGCATTTCTGGATTGTGATGACTGGTGGGAGCCGGGAAAACTTAAAGCACAGCTTCATTTGATGAAAAAAACAGGCTGCGTTCTTTGTGCGACAGGTCGGAAGCTTGTCACTCCGGATGGACATTCAACAGAAAAATTTATTAGGGTAAAGGAACATTTGACTTACAGAGATTTGCTTGTTCAGAATCCGATTAATTGTTCATCTGTGGTTATTCGTAAGGATGTGGCAGCTGAATTTCCGATGGTACATGATGAGTGCCATGAAGATTACATTATGTGGCTTCAGATATTAAAGAAATATCGAAAGGCATGTGCAATCAACAAACCGCTGCTGAATTACCGACTAAGTAATACCGGCAAATCAGGGAGTAAGTTACAGTCAGCAAGAATGACATTTAAAGTCTATCGATATATGAATTTTGGGTATTTTAAATCTTTGATGTGTTTTGTGGGATACGCCTTTAATGGTGTGAAGAAGTATTATTTGCATACATAAAGTGATTAAATCATAAAAATTAAAATTTTTTTCTTTTTTTTCATTGTTTATGTCACAATCCGTCGAAAAGAACAGTATATATAGTATAAGAGCTCTGCAGGAGGCGAAACCATGACGGATGATTCGGGGACTAGGTATGATCAAAAGAATGAAGAAAATTTACATTGTTGTTTGAGATGTATGGGAAGGCAATGAGAAGAAAAGCCTATGCCATTCTGAGAGACAGAGATTGGGCGGAAGATGCTGTTCAGATAGCATTTGAGAAAGTTTACCGCCACATCAACAACATTGAGGATCCATATAGTCATCGTACAAAAAGCTATTTGATTACGATCGTATCACATGACTGTTATGAGATGCTCAAGAAGAATCAGAAGTATTATCTGATGGACGATTGCACAATGCAGGCTGACTTCGGAACGCGTATGGTTAAAAATGACAATTCATCAGACAATCTCTATTATGAATCTCTTGTTAAAGAGATTTATAAGATGCCGGAGATTTATTCTGATTTGTTGATTATGCATGCGGTGCACCACTATACATTGCAGGAAATCAGTGAGATGATGGAATTGAAACCGGCAACGGTCAGAAAAAGAATGCAGAGAGGAAGAGAGATTCTCTGGAAAATCGTGTATGGGGACAAGTAAACATCCCAATAAAAAACAGACCTTTTTAGGTCTGTTTTTTATTGACGCGAGCAATGAGCCAAAGTCTGTACTTACACGAGAACTTGGCGTTGCTAAGCGCCAGTGGCGCTTGTTTAGCAACGACCGAAACGGAGTGTAGAGGCTGCGATAACTTGAGAAACTCGCGGAGCGTGTTTCTCATAGTTGAAAATATTAATAACCGGCTTCGTTATAAAGCTCATTACTGATTTCGTTAACTGTAGAAGATGGTGAATACTCCTCGTTATTGAAAAGATATGCATGAAGTTCCTTGACATTCTGTTCAAGACCTTCTGCAAAGACATAGCTGAGATCCTGATAGGAACCGGTTGCCTTCTCAAACGGCCAGCCGCTCTGATCCACAATATTGTAGCTGAATATATCCTTAGCCAGTGAGATAAGATCTGTGCTGGACATATTAGTATAAACTTCAGGAAGAATCGTATCAATGACGTTCAGTAAAGTTCCGATGTTGGCTGTTTTGGCCTGTTCAAATACTTTGGATAAAACAATACGCTGACGCTCAGCACGTTTGAAGTCGCTGTCGATCTTTCGGATACGGGCATAAGCGGTTGCCTGTGTACCGTTGACATGCTGAGTTCCGGGACCGTCCAGATAAGGTGAATCTGAACCGGTAACTCGATTCTGTTCTTTGATCAGAGGGTTGATCAGACTGAATTCTGCATCGCTGATATCAAGATCAATACCGCCGATGGCATCGATAATCTTGGCAAGTATGCCAAAATCAACAGTTGCAAATTCAGTGATATCCAAGTCAAGATTGGTGTTCAGCATACTCATTGCCAGTTCGGCACCGCCGTAGGCATAAGCATGGGTGGCCTTGGTGAAGCCATATCCGGGTACTTTCAAACATGTGTCTCGATAGATGCTGGTAATCTTCACATCCTTTGTTTCCTGATTAATACTGATTACCATGATACTGTCAGAACGTGCACCGGTCTGAAGTGAACCGTCACGGGAGTCAACACCGAAAAAGGCAATGTTGCGGTAGCCCTTTAAAGCTTTCTGAGTTGTGACGTCTACGTCGTTGTTGATGACGATATTAGCCTTGTTGACTTCATCTGCTGTTGCAGTTTTGACAAGAGAGAGCTTGGCATAAACAAACACAACAGGAATCAGGATTAGAATCAGAATCAGCTCAACGGCAAAAATAATGCCCCAACGCTTGGCTTTGGATGACTTCCTTTTCTTTCTTCGTTTACTCATTGTAGAAATCCTCACTTTGTAATCGTTATGTACTTTCGATTGGTTAAAATAAATCTGTATTTATTTTGTAAATTGTATGGCTTAAAAAGCATAAACAATCTTAATAATACTCTAAAAATGCTGATATGACAAGCTTTTTCTCTATATCTAAATAAATCTTATAACATAAATTTTTCATTTTTGGTTCACAATCTTAACACAATTAGGTGTTAGTATTAAGCCATAAAAAGAAATTAAGACGAAAGGGGTTTTCTATTATGGCATTTGATGATCAGGATAGAGTTAATCATACAGATACAGAGAATCGTTCAGAAGAACATACGACAGCGGAAGGAACACAGCAGAAGAATGAGGAAGCAGAGTCCTCGGGGTTATACAGAATGACAAGAGAGGATCTTAAAAATTCTACACTGTATACAGAGCCAGTCCACAGCAGCACGACAGCTTCAGAAAACGTGGGTGGAACCGGACGTTCAGCCGGACATACAGGCAACTCTTATGCAACAGGCAATGACTACAGTTATTATCATGCACCTCAGAACAGCAGTAACAGCGGTAATGGCGGCAACGGAGGACATAACGGAGGCGGAGCTGGTTTCCATGGCGGTCCGGAGAAGAAACATACACATAAGAAAGGCGGATTTGGTAAGACAGTGGCTAAGGCAGCTTGTCTGGGTGTTGTCTTCGGGCTGGCAGCATCAGCCGTTATGTTTGGTGTGAACAAGGCTACCGGCATATCTTCATCAGCCAATAACAGCAGTACAGCAGCTTATAATGTCAATATAGTGAAGACATCTGCAGCTGGTGTGGAAACAACAGATTCAAAGAATGTATCAGATATTGTGTCTAATGTTATGCCGGGAATTGTTGCAGTGAATACAACGGTTGAATCGACTTCAACAGACTGGTTCGGCAGACAGTATACGCAGGAATCCAAAGGTGCCGGTTCCGGTATGATCATCAGTGAAGAGAATAATACTTTATATGTGATGACCAATTATCATGTTGTTGAAGGTGCCAAAGAAGTATCTGTTCAGTTTAATGATGGCAATTCAGCAACAGCAACCGTTAAGGGATATGATGAAGACAAAGATGTCGCAGTATTGACAATTGATATGTCTCAGTTATCAGAAGATACAAAGAATGCCATTGCAGTGATGGTAATGGGTGATTCAGATCAGCTGAAAGCCGGAGAAAGTGCCATTGCCATTGGTAATGCATTGGGTTATGGACAGTCTGTAACAACCGGTGTCATCAGTGCGGTCAACAGAGAAGTATCATTAACAGATAAGACAATGACACTGGTTCAGACAAGTGCAGCAATCAACCCAGGCAACAGCGGCGGCGCATTATTGAACGGCAAAGGTGAAGTCATTGGTATGAATACTGTAAAGTATTCCGATACATCTGTTGAAGGTATGGGCTATGCAATTCCTATCAATACAGCTTTGGAGACAGCAAAGGGCATCATTGATGGTACAATCGTTGCAAAGACAGATGAGACAACGGCATTCCTTGGTATTACAGGCGGTACATTGGATGAGGATACAGCTTCTGCTTATAACGCACCGGCCGGTATCTATGTCAGCAATGTAGCATCCGGTTCAGCGGCACAGCGTGCAGGTTTGCAGGCAGGATGCATCATTACAGGCTTCAATGGTGAAGACGTTTCAACAATGGAAGATCTTCAGAAACTGATCCAGAATTGTGCACCTGGTGACAGTGTAACAATTACAGCACAGTTCCCGGACAGTAACGGCAATTATTCAGAACAGACACTGACAACGATTATGGGTTCAAAGGCTGATGCAGAAGACAGCAGTCAGAGCACACAGCAGAACGGGCAGAATCAGCAGAATGGCCAGTATGGTAAGGGTCAGCAGTATGGTCAGTAATCAATAAAATGATCAATATAAGAATAAAATAAATAAATGAAAGCTGCGCAGAATGTATAATTGCATTCTGTGCGGCTTTTTGGCATGGAAAAAAGAAAATGATGACTGAAATAGCGTCTATTTAATCGACAAAATTAAGAAAAATGTAAATTGAACGCTGGCATAGATTAGGCTATAATAGATGTTAATACAGGAGGATGATCAAATTTCATGAGTGATTACAATAAAGATGATATAAAGAACACAGAAGATGAACCAAAATACGAGGACATCTGCTATATGTGCCGACGTCCTGAGAGTAAGACAGGACGTATGCTGCATATTCCGAATATGAACAATATGTGTATCTGTATTGATTGCATGGAACGCAGTTTCAGAGTAATGGATGGCAGCAACTATGCGGATCTGATGCAGGGAATGAATATTCAGGATCTTTTTCCCGGCGGTATGAATATGGATGACATGATGAATGTCCAGAACCAGATTCCCAAGAGGCAGAAATTGAAGAAGAAGGCCAAAGACGATGAGAAGGTGCAGCCTGAATTTGATATTAAGAATATTCCGGCACCTCATATCCTAAAAGCAAAACTGGATGAGTATGTGATCGGGCAGGATCGGGCGAAGAAAGCCATTGCTGTTGCTGTTTATAATCACTATAAGCGTGTGGCAACCAATACGATGGATGATATAGAAATTGAGAAGTCCAACATTCTCATGATCGGCCCAACAGGATGCGGCAAGACATATCTGGTCAAGACACTGGCAAGACTTCTGGATGTGCCGCTGGCCATTACAGATGCCACATCACTGACAGAAGCCGGATATATCGGCGATGATATTGAAAGTGTTGTATCGAAGCTTCTGGCAGCTGCTGACAATGATACAGAACGCGCAGAGCGCGGCATTATTTTTATTGACGAGATTGACAAGATTGCCAAGAAGAAGAACACTACGGCCAGGGATGTCAGCGGTGAATCTGTACAGCAGGGACTCTTGAAGCTGTTGGAAGGCAGTGAGGTGGAGGTACCTGTAGGCGCTACAAGCAAGAATGCCATGGTACCCCTTGTAACCATTGATACAAGGAATATATTATTTATCTGCGGCGGTGCATTTCCGGATCTTGAGAATATTGTCAAAGAGCGTCTGACAAGTCATAGTTCCATTGGGTTCAGTGCTGAGCTGAAAGATAAGTACGATCAGGACAGGAATATTGTCAGCAAAGTGACCATTGATGACCTCAGAGCATTTGGTATGATCCCTGAATTTATCGGACGTCTGCCGATCACAGTGACTCTGGAAGGTTTGAACCGCGATATGATGGTACGAATTTTGAAGGAGCCAAAGAATGCAATCCTCAGACAGTATCAGAAACTGCTGGCACTGGATGAGGTAGACCTGAGATTTGATGATGAGGCCCTTGATGTGATCGCAGATAAGGCCATCGCCAAGAAAACCGGAGCCAGAGCACTTCGTTCCATTATCGAAGAATTTATGCTGGATATCATGTACGAGATTCCGAAGGATGACAACATCGGTACTGTTACAATCACCAAGGCTTATATTGAAGGCAAAGGCAGTCCGATGATCACCATGCGCGGAACACCGGCGCTTCCGGATAGCCCGTTGGCCAATAACTAGGAGAGGAACACCGCTGGTCATAATCGTGAAGGAACATGCATATAGTCTGATAAAACAAGCAGGCGGGAAATGTTATGCCGGAAGATCAGGATACTGTGTTTTGTGAAGATGTGATCTACAGTGAAGATTACAGAGACTATATTAAAGAATATTTTCAGGATTTTTCCAGTATTATCCGTACATACCAACCGGTGTGTATTGAAGCTGTCGGAGGAAGGTATGCAGTGATGCACCTGGCAGGTGAGACTTCTATGCAGACGATTCTGGAAGATTATAATATCAGCATGATACCGGCACTGTATGGTTTGCTGGATACAGCTGCTCTGGAAGATACCGGTATTTTATATATGCACAGAAACCCTTATCTGAATCTGAGGGGATCCGGTGTGATGATCGGGATCATAGATACAGGGATAGATTATACACATCCGGCTTTTGTCTATGAAGACCGTTCAACGAAGATTTATGCTATATGGGATCAGACAGTCCGGGAGGGACAGAAGCCGGAAGGATTTTTGTACGGGACAGAGTATACAGAAGAACAGATCAATCAGGCACTGGCGTCGGAGGAAAAACTTGCGGTGATCCCTTCGGTGGATGAGAATGGTCATGGGACATTCCTGGCAGGTGTGGCAGCCGGAAGAGTCGCTGAAACGGAAGCATTTTCGGGAGCTGCTCCCAATGCCTCACTGTGCGTTGTGAAGTTAAAACCATGTAAGCAGTATCTGAGACAGTTCTATGGTTTGATGACGGGGGTACCGGCCTATCAGGAGAATGATATTATGGCGGGCATCAGCTATTGCGTCGGGAAAGCCCGTCAGGCAGAAATGCCTTTGATCATTTTGCTCGGGGTCGGAACCAGCAGCGGAGGACATACAGGACAGTCTTATCTGAGTCAGATGGTGAATGATGTGTCCGGGTTCAGCGGTGTCTGTGTTGTCACAGCGGCCGGCAATGAGGCCAATACAAGGCATCATTTTGCAGGTATACTTCCGCAGGGGCAGGACCGTGCAGAAGCGGAGATCAGAGTGGATGAGAAGGAGAAATCTTTTTCCCTGGAGCTGTGGGCGCAGTATCCGGATATTTATAACATTGGCATTGAATCTCCGGCTGGTGAGCGGATCGATCGTGTGACTCCGGCTGGCGGGAAAAGTCAGACAATTCGTCTGATATTTGATCAGACAGAAATATTCGTATACAATCAGCAGGTTGAGTCTCAGTCAGGACAACAGGTGATTTTTCTGAGATTTCGTGCGCCGACAGCGGGTATATGGAAAGTATATATATACGGTGCAGCGGCTGTGAACAGGCGCTTCCATATATGGCTGCCTATGCAGCAGTTTATTTCAGAGGGAACGTATTTCCTGAGATCGGATCCGGATGTGACACTTTCGGATGCAGCCTGTGCGGATGACGGTATTTCCGTGGGTGCCTTCAATAATGTGAACAATAGTCTGTATGCTGCATCAGGCAGAGGATTTACGGTTGACAGCCGTATCAAACCGGATCTTGTGGCTCCGGGGGTCAATTTGTCTGGACCGGTTCCCGGTGGGAGATACGGCATACGGACAGGTACAAGTGTATCAGCGGCTCTGACAGCAGGAGCAGCCGCTATGTTGATGGAATGGGGCCTTTTAAAGGGCAATGACCTGCAGTTGAACAGTCATAAGATGATCAAATATCTGACACTTGGGGCCTTGCGCACAGAAGATATGGTTTACCCAGATAAAGCATGGGGATATGGTCGGCTGAATCTTCTGAAAACTTTTCATGAACTGGTGACAGGACGCAGATAAAGGGTTATAATAAGAAATGAAGACAGAAAGTTTTCGGCTATATAGAGTGATAGTTGGGAATAGTATACACAATTTATACAGGAGGGCAAAATTATGGCATTTTTTGATGAACTTAAGAAAAATTTATCAGGCGTAACAGACACAGTAGCAAAAACTTCAGAAAGTGTAATGAAGAAATCAAGTACTGCCATTGAGATTCAGAAGGCAAAATTGAAGAAAGTTTCTTTGGAAGGGGATATGAAATCTTTATATGAATCTCTGGGACAATTATATTTTGAAAAGTATGCAGATGGTGATATGCCAAAAGAAATGGCAGAACTTTGTGAGAAGATTACATCCTGCCAGCATGCAATCAACGAAGCTGAACAGAGAGCCGCTCTCTTAAAAGGTGTTGTCATCTGTTCTAACTGCCAGGCAGAAGTAGATAAGGATGCATCCTATTGCCCGAAATGCGGTGCAGAGATTATCCATGTGGTTGAGAAGGATGAAGATGACAGCGTAGATGCTGAAGATGAGAATGAAGAAAGTGCAGATGAAGCATCTGATACAGCAGCTGAGGAACCGGAAGCAGCTGAGGATGCCGGGGAATCAGAAGAAGAATCTGCATCGGATGCTGCAGCTGAAGAAACTCATAAAGAAGAGGGAGAAACTTCAGACGAATGCACAGAATAAATGAAACAAATGATGAAGACAGCTGTTTTGTAAATCACAGCAATAAGAAGGAGAAGAAGATGAAAGGGCTGAAAAGGCTGGCAGGCGTTCTCGGAGTGATCGTCCTGTTGTGCGGTATGCTGACGGGATGTTCAGGTAAGAAATTATACTCCGAAGAAGAATTAACACAGATCCATGATGTGATCGGTACAGTTGAGCAGATGACAAAGGAATTTCAAAATGTTATCACCGACAGCCTGCCGACTTTATTAGGCGATATGTCTTCATCCAGTGATGAGCTGATGGATTTTATTTCCACCAGAAAATATGACCCAAACAAGAAGATCATTGCATTAACCTTTGATGATGGTCCGAGTACAGATGAGACAAATGGTACCAGTGATCTGTTGGATCTTCTTGAACAGTATGACAGCAAAGCAACATTTTTTTGCTTGGGCAACAGACTCAATGATGAATCTGCGCCTTTGCTGAAAAGAATGGTTGAACTTGGTTGTGAGATCGGCAATCATAGTTATGACCATACACAGCTGACAAGATTGGATGCACAGGGCGTTCGTGATCAGATAGATAAGACGAATGAGCTGATCAAGCAGTACTCCGGCAAGGCCTGTCGTTTGATCAGACCGCCGTATGGTGATGCAAACAATGATATTGTACCGGCCAATGTATCACAGCCTTTTATTATGTGGGATGTGGATACATTAGATTGGAAGACTAAGAATACAGCCAGTGTCATTTCGCTTGTGGAAAAGTATAAGGAGCAGGACTGGGATGGCGCTGTTATACTGATGCATGATATCCATCCGACAACAATTGAAGCCTGTAAGACAATAATACCTGAACTGGTGAAGGACGGATATCAGTTGGTTACGATATCAGAGTTGGCTTACCTGAAGGGTGTTAAATTGGAGCCAGGCAAGAGCTAC
>ENA-UOJD01002852-UOJD01002852.1-human-gut-metagenome-genome-assembly--contig:-P48-NODE-2852-length-13539-cov-42.078093_pt1 | contig 13539 bp, 15 predicted proteins | sample MGYA00242342_ERZ723889 | MGnify/ENA metagenome assembly ERZ723889
ACTCTGGGCGGCGTGTGCACCAAGATCATCGACCGCAACACCACCATCCCCACCCACAAGAGCCAGGTCTTCTCCACTGCCGCGGATAACCAGCCCTCTGTTGAGATCAACGTCCTGCAGGGCGAGCGTGAGTTTGCCCGCGACAACAAGAGCCTGGGTGTCTTCCACCTGGATGGCATTGCTCCGGCTCCCCGTGGCGTGCCTCAGATCGAAGTTACCTTCGATATCGATGCCAACGGCATCGTGAAGGTCAGCGCTAAGGATCTGGGCACCGGCAAGGAGCAGAACATCACCATCACCGCTTCCACCAACATGTCCAAGGAGGACATCGACAAGGCTGTGAAGGAAGCTGAGCAGTTTGCTGCCGACGATAAGAAGAAGCGTGAAGAGGTCGATATCCGCAACGGTGCCGACCAGATGGTGTTCCAGACCGAGAAGATGCTGAAGGAGAACGGCGACAAGCTGCCCGCAGACGTGAAGAGCGATGCCGAGGCAAAGCTTGCTGACCTGAAGACCGCTGTCCAGTCCGGCAACGTGGACGACATCAAGGCAAAGCAGGAAGCCCTGAGCCAGGTGTTCGAGAAGATGTATCAGGCAGCCGCTGCCGCACAGCAGGCCGCCGGTGCACAGCCCGGTGCCGACGCAGGCGCAACCAACGAAAAGCCCAACGATGACGGCGTTGTGGATGCCGACTTCAAGGAAGTCTAAGTTTGACACAAAGCGCTGTGTCCGGCCAAACCGGCGGGCACACGCGCAATAGAGCAAAAGCCGCTCCGGTTTAGGCCGGGGCGGCTCTTGCTGGTTTATAAGTAAAAGAGTTCTCGCTGCCGCAAAAGCCTTCCCCCGGACGGGGGAAGGTGGCATGACGCGAAGCGGCATGACGGATGAGGGCGCAGACAACAGCTGCGAAAGACCAAAGCGGGAGCTTTTGAACAGGAGGAACCGACCGGGGCGTTACCCGGGGAGGGCGTTCCCGGAGAGGTGAGTGGATATGGCACAGGAAAAGCGTGATTATTACGAAGTGCTGGGGGTATCCAAGGGCGCAAGCGATGCCGAGATCAAAAAGGCATACCGCAAGCTTGCCATGAAGTACCACCCGGACTATAACCCCGGCGATAAGGACGCCGAGGCAAAGTTCAAGGAGATCAACGAGGCAAACGAGGTGCTTTCAGACCCGAAAAAGCGCCAGCTGTACGACCAGTACGGCTTTGCCGGTGTTGACCCCACTTATGCAGCACAGAACGGCGGCGGCCCCGGCGGCTTTGGCGGTTTTGGCGGCGACGGCGTGGATCTGGGCGACATCTTTGGCGATATCTTCGGCGGCGGCTTCGGCGGCTTCGGCGGCTCGTCCCGTCAGGCAAACCCCAACGCCCCCCGCAAGGGGCAGGACATCCGGGTGCGCATCACCCTGAGTTTTGACGAGGCCGTGCACGGCTGCAAGAAGAACATTACCATCACCCGCCAGCAGGAGTGTACTGAGTGCCACGGTACCGGCTGCGCCGCCGGTACCAGCCCCGAGACCTGCCCGGACTGCGGCGGACGCGGCTTTGTCATCCGCCAGCAGCGCACCCCCTTTGGCGTGATGCAGACCCAGCAGCCCTGCTCCCGCTGCGGCGGCAAGGGCAAGCTGGTAAAGAACCCCTGCAAGGTCTGCCACGGCAGCGGCAAGGTGGCTACCAAAAAGACGCTGGAGGTGTCCATCCCCATGGGCATCGACGACGACCAGAGCTTTGCACTGCGCGGCATGGGCGATGCCGGTACCAACGGCGGCCCCGCCGGTGACGTCATCGTCATGGTCACCGTGCGCCCCAGCGAGGTGTTCCAGCGCGATGGCTACGATGTGTGGGTCACCGTGCCCATCACTTACAGTCAGGCTGTGCTGGGCGACAGCGTCACCGTGCCCTCTATTGACGGCAAGGTGGAGTACACCGTGCCCGAGGGCACCCAGAGCGGCACCACCTTCCGCCTGCGCGGCAAGGGTATCCAGTACCTGAACGGCCGTGGCCGCGGCGATATGTACGTCAAGTGCGAGGTGGAGATCCCCAAAAAGCTGAACAAGGCGCAGCGTGATGCCCTGAAAAAATTTGAGGGCACTTTGAAAGAAGAAAACTACGAAAAGCGTAAGGGCTTCTTCAAAAAGCTGAAGGATATGTTCAACGCATAAAAACCAAACGGCGGCGCGTTCCATCGGAGCGTGCCGCCGTTTTTTGCGTGTGAACCCTACAAAAACAGCGGAGGCGCTGCCCTTTCGGGCAGCGCCTCCGCCTGCTTTGTTCTTTGGTGTACTCCGAGCCGGTCTTATGAGATAAGATGGATCAGAGCAGGATGACTGCTGCATTGATGATCAGGCCGACACCGGTAGCGGTGGAGCTGATCATGTAAGCGGTGCAGGCGATGTCACGGATGGCGTTGGCAGTGCTCTTCTCCATATCGGCAGTCAGAGCATCCAGACCGGTCTCAGTCCAAGTGTTGGGGTTCTTACGGCGGTAATTGCGGACAGCGGTCAGACCCTTGAACCAGCCGTACGGGGGAATCAGCCAGCACAGCAGAGCCTCAGACATGGTAGCATTGGCGCCGCCTTCGGTGTAGGTCATTTCCTCAGTGGACAGTACATTGTAGTACGCGGGCATCATCATTTTTTCCATAATAACACTCCTTTTGAAACAAAGCTATCCAAAACGGTGCATCCAAAAACGCACCGTTTTATCTGATTAAAAAGGTCAGCGCACGATCAGCAGAATGGCGCTCAGGGGAGCCAGCGCCACCACCATGGTGGTGGAAACGGCATCCCGCACAAAGTTGCCGGCGGATTTGCTCATATCGGCGGCAAGGGCATCGGTGGCGCGGCCCATCACGGTAAAGAAGTTGCCGTCCTTGTTGCCGTCCTGCTGCAACCAGGTGCGTGCCTGCTTGATGCCCCAGATATAGCTGGAGGCCAGCACCACAGCACCTACGACCGTTGCGGCAGTAGTGGCGAGACCGGCAGCATCATCCACAGCGCCGCCGCCGGTGGTATAGGTCATTTCTTCGTTGGAAAGTACCGCATAATCTGCGGGATAATTCATCTTTTTCATCATCAATACTCCTTTGTCAAAGGGAAATGCCGCATTGCATCCCGATCCCCCGGCGTCTATACCCAAAGGCTGATAGAGCATTGTTCTCTATATGGTCATTCTACAACAGTGGTCGGATTTTATCAAGGGGTTTTGGCACATCTGTGCAAAAACTGGCGGGACGCATGAAATTGCGGCTATAAATTTGTGAAAATAGACTGCAATAATTTAGGCTTTTGGCTGTTTACCCCTGTACCCCGGCGCGGTAGAGGTAGGGGTCGCTCTTGAAGCTGTCAAAGTTGTACAGCACAAGGATCTGGTCGTAGCTGTTATCGGCGATCAGCTTGTCCAAGCCGTAGTTGTAGTTGCGGAAATCCACCACGTCGATGTCGGCGTAGTTGGCGGTCAGGTAGGGCACAAAGCAGTTGGCGTAGCTGTCCTTGATGACAAGGATGCGCCCGCTGCCGTTGCCCTGCACCCGGCTTAAACCGTTGTTGCCGTGCAGGAACATGGCGTATTTATCATAAACGGAGAGCTTATCTGTGTCGTACAGGCCGGTGGTCTGCCCCTCGGTGGGCTGGCCTGCCGCCGTTACGTTCCATACCGTCAGGGTGTTGGCAAGGTCGTAGTAGGTGATCACGTCCGGCACGGCGTTCCATGTGCGCGCCTTGGCGTAGTGGGTGCCGTAAAAGCCGTCGGCAGTCAGCGCAGTGTGGGCGGCGGTATCAAAGGGGGTAAGGTCAAGGGTCTGGCACAGCTGGCTGTAAGCGTAGTAGGCGCCAAGGCTTGTCCAGTGGTGGTCGGTGCGGTAATAAATATACTCGCTCTTGTGGGCGGTAAGGGTGGGACGCACGTCCACAAAGCTGCCGCCGGCCGCCTGCACCGCAGCGGAAAGCTGGTCAAGGTAGCCGTCCTCGTCCAGCAAAGGAGCGTTTGCGGGCACGTTCTCCTTGTAGATATCGCTGGCGGCGGGTGCCACCAGTACATTCACCTTGCCCGGGTAGCGCTGGCACAGGCTGATGAGCGCTGCGGTGTTTTTGGGCAGGGTGCGTTCCTCGCTGGAAAGCAGCCCGTAGGTGCGGGGGAACATCATGTGCTCCTTGCCCAGCAGGATGCCGCCGTTCTGCTGCTTTTGCAGCAGGCTGGTCTCCACCACGCTCTGCAGGCTGATCCACTGGTCGCGCCCTGCCACCTGATCCTTGACGTATTTGGTGTAGGCGGTAAAGTAGCTGTTCAGCCCCTTGGCGGTGAACTGGGTCAGCGCCGGGCGCTGGCTCAGGGTAGTGTTCTCCAGCTCGCTGTAACTGCGGTCCGGGGTGACCATATCCAGCGCGAACAGCCCGATGAAAAACAGGCTGAACACCACCAGCACCGGGTAGTGCAAAAGGGAGGAGGTCTTTTTCTCGTGTTTGGACATCTTCCCGCCTCCTTAAAAGTTAAAATACAGGAACGGGCTGTTGGTGCTGCCCACCACATAGGCGGTGGAGACCACCAGCAGCGTCAGGATGGCGGCGCAGCGGGTGACCACGTTCTTGCGCAGCACATCCCACAGCTTTTCGATCAGCGGGGTGCAGCACACCACGCTTACCGCCAGCAGCACACCGTAATTCCGCAGGAAATACAGCGGCGACACCCCGCCGGAGGGGATAAAGAGCTTTTGGAACAGCAGCCCGAAGGACACGCCGGTGTCGTTGCCCACGAACATCGCCCAGCCTACCACCACAAGGAACAGGGTGTAGAAATGCGGCCACACCTTACCCTTTTTCAGGTAGGGCAGCAAGAACAGCTTTTCAGCCGCCAGCAGCACAAAGTAGTAAAGACCCCAGCAGATAAAGTTCCAGTTCGCGCCGTGCCAGATGCCGGTGAGCAGCTCCACGATGAACAGGTTCAAGATCTGCCGCTTGAGCCCCTTGCGGTTGCCGCCCAGCGGGATATACACATACTCCCGGAACCAGCCGGACAGGGTCATGTGCCAGCGCCGCCAGAACTCAGTGATGGAAGCGGAGATATAGGGGTAGTTGAAGTTTGCAGGGAAATCGAAGCCCAGCATCTTGCCCATGCCGATGCCCATGAGGGAGTAGCCGGAGAAATCGAAGTACAGCTGCAAACTGTATGCGATGATGCCCAGCCACACCAGCGGGGTGGAAGCGTTTGCCAGACCCACAAAGGTGGTGGAGGGGCTGTCGGCTACCCCGATAATGTCTGTCCACAGCGCGCCCACGGCGTCCGCCAGCAGCACCTTTTTGGCAAGACCGAAGGTGAACAGGGTCATGCCTTCTTCAATTTGTTTAAGGTTATAGCGGTGCTTGTAGACGTGCAGCTGGTCGGAGACGTCCCGGTACTTGACGATGGGCCCCGCGATAAGCTGCGGGAACATGACCACATAAGCGCCGAAATCGATGATGTTGCGCTCGGCTTTTACGTCCCGGCGGTAGACGTCGATGGAGTAGGAAAGGGTCTGGAAGGTGTAGAAGCTGATGCCCAGCGGCAGGGTGCCAATGCCCTGAATTTCGGCAAAGGCGGTGCCCAGCAGGGCATTCACGCTGCGCAGCACAAAGTTTGCGTACTTGAAGTAGAACAGCATCCCCAAGCTGCCGACGAGCGCCACCAGCAGAAAAAAGCGGCGCAGCGCGGGCTTTGCATCAAAATGTTCGATGGCAAGGCCGCTGAGATAGTTGATGAGGATAAGCGCCACCATGACCGGGAAAAAGCGCACCTCGCCCCAGCAGTAGAACACCAGACTGCACAAAAACAGCACGGTGTTTTTCAGTTTTGCGGGGGCAAGATAGTACAGCGCCAGCGTGATGGGCAGAAAACGAAACAGGAAGATGATGGTGCTGAAAACCAAGGGGTCAGCCTCCTTTTTTACACGGAATTACAGACTCAGCCTTCCCCCGGCCGGGGGAAGGTGGCATGACGGATGCGGGCGCAGCTTCAGCAGAAATACCCCTCATCAGGGGCTTTCTACTGAAAAAAGCCGATGCCGCAGATGGCACCGGCTCGGAAGATCAGATTCAGCTGTTCAGGGCGCTGTCCACAGCACTGTTCAGGTCTGCGGTGCACTCGTTGGAGGCGATCACCATGACCACACGGTCACCCTTGGAGGAGATGATGGCGTTTTCCACGTTGCTCTGTGCCTGTGCAAACTCGGCGTAGTTGCCATAGAAAGCCACCTGATCCTGCTTGTAGCTCTCCAGCGCAGTCACCACGTCCTGTGCCTTGCCGGAAGCGGCTTCCACCACCAGCACAAGGCCGGCGTCGCCGTTGTCGTTGCTCTTTACGCCCTTGTAGGCGGCTACGTCCTCTGCCTTCAGGCCGAAGTCGTACTCGATGTTCATGGCGGCGATCTCGAACTGGTTGGAGATGGGGTCCGCAGCCAGCAGGGTCTCCACAGCGCTGTCCAGATCGGCAGTGCCGTTTTCAGCGGTATCCGCCGCCGGAGAAGCTGCATCGGAGACCGGTGCAGAGGCGGAGGCGCTGGACACGGAGGACGGCGCGGAAGAAGCGCTGCCGCCGCAGCCGGTCAGGGCGACAGCCAGCACGGCGCTGATGGCGATCACAGAGAGTTTTGTGCGGTTTATCATAAAATATTCCTTCTTTTGTTGAATTCGTTTGTCGGGGTGCAGGGCTGCGCCGCGCACACGGGCAGACTGTATTTATCTTACCATAACAGCAGGTAAATTGCAACGCACCCCACAGGGTTTTCCGGCAGTTTTCATCGGATTTTAACCGATCACGGTCTCCCCGGCGGCAATGCGCTGCAAAACGGCTACCGCGTCCTCCAGACACAGGCCGCTCCGGTTGAGCAGGGCTGCGTTTTCCGGGCCCACATAGCGCCAATGCCACGGCTCGTAGGTGATGCCGGTCACACTTTCCGCCTCCTTGGGGTAGCGCAGGATAAAGCCATACTGCTCCGCGTTCTCGCACAGCCAGCGGAAAGCGGCGGTGTCGGCAAAGCCAGTGTCAAGGGTGGTGTGCTCCGGGCTGTTCAGGTCGGCGGCAAGGCCGCAGTTGTGCTCCGAGCAGCCCGGCGGGTTGACGATGGCAGCCGCCTTTTCCCGGGCGGCGGCTTCGCTCAGACCCTTGTTGCGGTAGTACTGGGTCTTGTTGTCGTACAGCTTTTTCTGGTAGCTGACGCTGCGGTAGCCGCTCTGCATCCGCACGTCCACGCCGTCCCTGGCGGCAGCGGCCTGCATGGAGAGAAAGGCCTCGGCGGCTTCGGTCTGCAAGGTTTTGTTGATGGCGGTAGCCGAGCCGCATTCCTTGGTCTCGACAGGGTAGTCCTCCGGCATCTTGTGGGTGCGGTTGACAAGGATCATGCGGGGGTCGTCCAGCAGCGCCTGCGCCTGTGCGGCGGTAAGGGGGCTCTGCTGCGCGCCGTTCTCGGCGGGCGGCACATCGGGCAGGGTGCCTTCAGCCTGTTCAAGGCTTTCAGCGGGCAGCTCCGGCAGCTGCAGCACCGCAGCCTTGCGGGTGCAGGCGTAGGCGGTGCCGCCTGCTACAAAGCAGGCCAGCGCCGTCAGGCAGAGCAGACGCCGGGCGTGATGGTTACGGTGATGGGAAGAACGCATGGAACCTACCTTCTTTCACAAAAAAAGGATAAGCACCCGCCGCCCCGGGCAGACTATCCGCAAAAGGGGGCGCGGGAAGATGAAGATGACAGCGCAGGAATACGCACGCCGGGTGCAGAAGGCGGGGCCGCACTCGCCGCTTTTGGCAGACTGCCTGTGGGCGTTCTGCGTGGGCGGCGGCATCTGCCTGCTGGGCGAATGGCTGCGGCAGCTGTTTCTGCGGCAGGGCGCGGACGCCGAAGCGGCGGGCACCCTGACCAGCTGCACTTTGATCTTGCTCTCGGCGGTGCTGACCACGCTGGGCTGGTACCAGAAGCTGGCAGCAAAGGCCGGGGCGGGGTCGCTGGTACCCATCACCGGTTTTGCCAACGCGGTGGTCAGCGCGGCCATCGAGTTCAAGGCCGAGGGACGGGTGCCGGGCACGGGCGCCAAGATGTTCCTCATCGCCGGGCCGGTCATCGTGTACGGCACGCTGGCGGCGGTGGTGTACGGCGCTGTGCTCTGGCTGCTGGGGGCCTCTGCTTTATAATACGGAACAGCCCCGCCGGATATTGCAGCGCCGCAGCACCAGTATAGCACGTGCCGGGGCATTTTTTGTAGAAAAAAGGAGAAAATTTTATGACAGAGCGCCGGGGCGATACCCTGTTGTTCCACACCCCGCCGGTCATCGCCGCACAGGCGGCGGTGGGCGGCAAAAAAGAGAGCGATGGTCCGCTGGCGGCGGGCTTTGACGAACTGACCACCGACAACCGGCTGGGACAGTGCAGCTGGGAGGCCGCCGAAAAGCAGCTGCAGCTGCGGGCGGCACGGCTCTGCCTGCAAAAGGCGTCTCTGCCCACCGAGCGGGTAGACCTTGCGCTGGCAGGGGACTTGCAGGCGCAGTGCACCGCTTCCGGCTATGCACTGCGGGAGCTGGGCGTGCCCTTTGCGGGGCTGTTCGGGGCGTGCAGCACCATGGCCGAGGCGCTGGCGCTGGGCGCGGCGCTGTGCAGCAGCGGGGCGGCGCAGAATCTGCTGGCCATGACCTCCAGCCATTTCTGTGCGGCAGAGCGTCAGTTCCGCACCCCGCTGAGCTACGGCGCGGTGCGCACCCCCACAGCGCAGTGGACAGCCACCGCCGCCGGGTGCTGCCTGCTGCGCCCGGCAGGGCAGGGGGTGGGCATTGCCGCCGCAACCCTTGGGCGGGTGCAGGACTATAACATCAAGGATATCAACAACATGGGTGCAGCCATGGCACCGGCAGCAGCAGCCACGCTATTGCAGTATCTTGCTGATACCCATGCAGAACTGCGGGATTTCGACTGCATCTACACCGGCGACCTTGGGCTGGTGGGCAGTCAGATGCTGCGGGAGCTGTTGGCGGCAGAGGGTCTGCTGCTGAAAAACCACGCGGACTGCGGCTGTCTGCTCTACGATGCCGGGGAGCAGCGGGTAAAAAGCGGCGGCTCGGGCGCGGGCTGCTGCGCCGCCGTGCTCTGTGGGCATATCCTGCCAAAGCTGCTGCGCCGCGGCAGCCGCCGGGTGCTGTTCCTCGCCACCGGGGCGCTGATGAGCCAGACTACCTTTTTGCAAAAGGAGAGCATCCCGGCGGTGGCGCATTTGGTAGAGCTGACCGCACCGGAAAAGGAGAGCTGAAATGAACTATCTGTGGGCATTTTTAATAGGCGGTGTCCTCTGCGCGGTGGGGCAGCTGTTCATCGACCTGACAAAGCTGACCCCGGCACGCATCCTCACCGGCTATGTGGTGGCGGGAGTGGTACTCTCGGCGGTGGGGCTGTATGCGCCGCTGGCAGAGTTTGCCGGTGCGGGGGCGAGCGTGCCCCTGCTGGGCTTTGGGCATCTGCTGGCAAAGGGGGTGCGCACCGCCGTGGCGGAAAAGGGTGCCATCGGCATCCTGACCGGCGGGCTGACCGCTGCCTCTGCGGGCATCACCGCAAGCCTTGTCTGCGGCGTGGTATGCAGTCTTGTGGGCAAAAGCCACGACCAGAACTGATGTTTTGTCTGCGCTGCTTCGCCACATTTTGCGCCCGGCGGCTGGTAAACTGGGGGCAAAACGGAGGTGAGGCGCATGAAACGCAGCGGGCAGACCGTATTGTGGGAGCTGTGGGCGGCGCTGTGCCTGTGCACGGCGCTGGTGCTGCCGCCGGGCAGTCCGTGGCTGCACGAACCCGCACTTTTGTACCCGGGGCTTTCGCTGGCGGCGGTGGTTCCCGCCGCGTGGGCGGTGTGGTGGGTGGTGGTGCCGCCGCAGCCGTTGCCGCCGGAGCAGCTGCTACAGCCGGTACAGCGGCAAAGCCTTGCCGCGCTGTGCGGGACATAACAGCGAAAAAAAACAAAAACCCCTGTGTCGGTTACCCGGTACAGAGGTTTTGTTCGTCAATCAAACTGCGCGATCAAGCGTTCTTGTTAGCACGCTTTGCCATACGGCTGATCTTGCGGCTGGCGGTGTTCTTCTTGATGACACCCTTAGCGCGAGCCTTGTCGATCGCGGAAACAGCAGCCAGGACGGTTGCGTCCTTGTCAGCGGCATTCGCATCGATGGCAGCGTCTGCCTTCTTGACGACTGTTTTCAGGTTGGTCTTAATGGCCTTGTTGTGAGCCTGCTCTGCAGCAGCCTGCACGACGCGGTCCTTCTGAGATTTGATGTTAGGCATTCGTTCCACCTCCTTGGCTACCTATAACAGCGCACCCTATGATACCATATTTCGCGTACCAGCGCAAGCGTTTTTTTGATTTTTGTTTGGAAAAGTTTTATTTTTCCCATACTTTCCGGCAAGAAGGCGGGCTTTTGCCCCAAAAAGGAACGGAGAGTGTGGAAAATGCGTACTACGGATATGGCTGACGAGCTGTTTTCAGCAGCGGCGCAGCCGCTGCCCGCAGGGGTGCGGTTGGCCACCGCCCGCCACGGTGGGGTCACGGTGACAAGGGTGGAGATCGCCCGCGAGGGACTCAGCCGCCCCCGGGGCAGGTATGTCACGATGGAAATGCCCAGTGTCAGCGTGCTGGACGAGCGGGACGCCGCCGTCATCGAGGTGTGCGCCCGGGAGCTGCGGGCCCTTTTGCCGCCGGAAGGGCCGGTGCTGGTGCTGGGGGTGGGCAACCGCCGCATCACCGCCGATGCCCTTGGTCCGCGCACGGTGCAGCGCATCCTTGTCACCATGGGCGCGGGCGCTGCCCCGCCGGTGCGGGGGTTGCGCCCGGTAGCAGCCGTTGCGCCCGGGGTGGCGGCAGCCACCGGGCTTTCCCTGCAGCAGCTGGCGGCGGCGCTGGTGGGGCAGCTGCGCCCGGCGGCGGTGGTCTGCGTGGACAGTCTCTGCTCCGCCGAGGGGCAGCGGCTGGGGCGCACGGTGCAGTTTTCGGACTCAGGGCTTTACCCGGCACAGGCCGACCACACCCGCCACCTGACCCGGGACACCTTAGGCGTGCCGGTGGTGGCGGCGGGCATCCCCACCCTGATGCAGGCGCAGGAGGGGGCAGACCTTGTGGTCACGCCCCGGGCGCTGGACAGCGTCATCGCCCACGGCGCGGCCCTGCTGGCGGGCAGCGTCAACCGCGCTTTGCAGCCCCGCCTTACCGTGCAGCAGCTCTGCTGGCTGACGGGGTGAAGAAAGGAGGTCTTGCCATGCGCAGCAGAGAGCCTTGGCGTCTGCCTGCGGGGCAGAGCAGGGCAGTGCCCTTTTTGCAGGCTGCGGTGCTGTTTGCAGCGCTGTGCATCTTTGCCCGCAGCGCCGCGCTGGTGCTGGCGGCCTTTCTGGCAGCGCCGGTGCCTGCTGCGCAGACCCTGCTGCATCTGGGGCAGCAGGCCGTGGAGAGCCGGGCAGCAGAATCGTCTGCGGAAAGCGTGCCGGAGGCTGCATCCGCACCTTCTCCGGCGCAGGAGGCCGCCGCCCCGGTGCAGACCGGGGCGGAGCGGTATTTTGTGGCCTTGCAGCCGGACGAAGCCCGCCCCGCCGATGCGGGTACGGTGACAGAGCAGCAGTTCGGGCAGGGCAGCGGCGAAAAGTACATCCCCTGCGGTGCGGGCAGCATCAAGAATAACACCCGGCAGACGGCGGCAGACATTGCCGCCGAGGCGGCGCAGCCCCTGCCCTTTGCCATCGAAAAGGACAGCGCCGCGCCGCAGGTGCTCATCATGCACACCCACGCTACCGAGGACTACCGCCTTTCTGCCGGGCTGTGGTTCACCCCCGGGGACGGTGCCCGCAGCACCGACCGCAGCATCAATATGTGCGCGGTGGGGCGGGTGATGGCCGATACCCTCAATGCGGCGGGCATCTGCACCCTGCACGACGAGACCCTGAACGACTACCCCAGCTACACCGGCAGCTACGCCAACAGCCGGGCGGTGGTGCAGCAGTATCTGGCGCAGTACCCCAGCATCAAGGTGGTGCTGGACGTCCACCGGGACGCCATCGAGCGGGAAAACGGCACCCGCTGCGCCCCGGTGTGCACCATAGACGGACGGCAGGCGGCGCAGGTGATGATCATCTGCGGGTGCGACAACGGCACCAGCGTGCAGCTGCCCGCATGGCGGCAGAACCTGCGTTTTGCCGCTGCGTGGGAGCGCAGCATGGAGGCAAAATACCCCGGCCTTACCCGCCCGGTGCTGTTCAGCTACCGGTTCTATAATCAGGACCTGACCACCGGCAGTCTGCTGATCGAGATCGGCGGGCACGGCAACAACTTAAATGAGGCCCTGTACGCCGGATATCTGGCAGCACAGGGCCTCGTGGAAACATTATTAGGCTGAATCAGCCGCCAAGGCTGGAGATCATGCTGCTCTTGGCAGACTGATAGTAGCTCCAGGCCTGATCGGCTATGGTCTCGGGCTGGTTATACTCCCGCAGCACACTGCGCATCTCGCTGACCACCGAGGAGACGGCACTGTCGTAGGTGCTCTCCACCGAGGAAAGATGCTTGTAGGCGATGCTGACTTTATTGGCAAAGGTCCGCTGAGAGGCGGGCAGGGCGTGGTATTCATCCTTTGCGCTCTGGATGGCACTGCTGACATCCGACTGTGCAGAGGACTCCAGCGAGTACAGCTCGCTCATCAGCGACGAGATCTTGGCGTCGCACTCGGGGTTGGGCTCGGCGTAGACGTGACCGGAGTCCCCCGATGCGGAACCTTCCGCAGCGGTGGTCTCCCCGGCGCTTGGGGGAGAGGGGAACCAGTCGCCGAACAAAAACTCGTTGTACCCGGCAATGAATTCCTCTTTGGTGCAGCCGCTCAGCAGGGCTGCCAGTGCGCAGCTGACCACAGCGAGGGTCAGCAGACGGATGATGCGGTGTGTGTGCTTCATGATCTCCTCCAGAATCTGTTTTTGCGGAATACCGCTTTTTTCCATTTTACCAGAGAATGCGCATCCTGACAAGAAAAAACACAGAATTTTCCCCGATGCCGCGCGGTAAGGTTGACAAAATGCCGCCAACGTGCTATTTTAAAACAGCAAATGCAAGGAACGGGAAAAGTAGCGCGGGCCGTCCGGCCCAGAGAGTGCGGCACAGCTGAGAGCCGCGCCCGTGCGCCGCGTGAACGAACACCCGGGAGCAGCAAACTGAACACGGCAGCGCGTCTGCCGTTAAGTAGGTGCGCCGCAGGTCCAGCGTTACAGGGACAGCGCTTAAACAAAAGAGCGCGTGAGCGACCGGACACTTCCGGTAATTCAGGTGGCACCGCGGACATTACAAGACAGCTTGTTCGCCCTGAACTTTCAGGGCAAAAGCTGTCTTTTTTGTTTATAAAGGAGAACTACTATGGAACGTACCGAGATCCTTTCGCTGTTCAAGAACACCCCGGCGGACGGCACCGAGATCACCGTCTGCGGCTGGGCAAAGAACATCCGCGACTCCAAGAACATCGGCTTCATCGCCCTGTCGGACGGCGGCTGCTTCAAGACCCTGCAGGTCGTGCTGGA
>ENA-UOJD01002854-UOJD01002854.1-human-gut-metagenome-genome-assembly--contig:-P48-NODE-2854-length-13530-cov-6.152801_pt1 | contig 13530 bp, 7 predicted proteins | sample MGYA00242342_ERZ723889 | MGnify/ENA metagenome assembly ERZ723889
GGGGCATGTACAACCGTCCCTACAACCAGGTTCCGACGTGGCATCTGCAAAACTACTGGACCGAGGAGCGTCCGAACGCCTACCTGCCGCGCTACGTGGGCTACTACGGCCCGATGAACGCCAATACGGTCAACGTCAATACGCGCTACCTGCAGGACGTGTCGTACATCCGGCTGAAGAATCTTCAGTTCGGCTACGAGCTGCCCAAGCGGTGGATTTCGAAAATCGGTCTTTCGAAGGTCTCTGTCTACTTCTCGGGCGAGAACCTCTGGAGCTGGTCGCCGCTCTACCGCCACACGAAGGATTTCGACGTGACGGTGGCCAGCAAGAAATCCGACTCGGATATTTCCAACAGCAAGGGCGACGGACATAACTATCCCGTGATGCGCAGCTTCAGCTTCGGCATCTCGATCACCTATTAAACTGTTTACGTGCTATGAAAAGATCAACCTATATATGGAGTCTGCTCGTGGGCTGCGTTGCGTTCGCCACGTCGTGCGACCTGACGGAGGACGTGCAGGTGAAAGCCGACAAGTCGATGATCTTCGGATCGAAATCGGGTCTCGAACTCTACTCCAATTCGTTTTACAAGGCCCTGCCGACGCTCAAGAACGGCTTCATGCAGGACAAGATGTGCGACGTGGGGGCCGTCAGCAACACCGACACCTTCATCAAGCGGGGGGCCTACAACACCGAGACGGCGACCAGCTGGAGCTGGGGCGCGCTCAAGAACGTGAACTACTTCATCGACGGCTGCAATGATCCGAAATACTGCACCGTCGAAGCCGAGACGCGCGACAACTACCTGGGCATCGCCCGTTGGTTCCGTGCGTGGTTCTACTACGACAAGCTGACCACCTACGGCGAAGTTCCCTGGTTCCCCAACGACATCCAGTCCTACCAGAACGACGTGATGTACAAGGACCGCGACAGCCGCGACGTGATCATCCGCAACCTGATCGCCGACCTCGATTTCGCCTACGAGCACATCCAGGCCACCTCGTCGACCGGCAGCGCGACGCTCACGCGCTGGGCCGCCGCCGCGCTCAAGTCGCGCGTCTGCCTCTTCGAAGCGGCTTACCGCCGTTACCACAACCTCACGGGGCTTGAGATAACCCCCGAGGAGCTGTATCGCGAGGCCGCCAAGGCCGCCAAGCTGGTGATCGACAACAGCGGCTGCTCGCTCAACACCGCCGCGGGCAAGAAGGGCGCCTATCGCGACCTGTTTTACAGCGAGACGCCGCTGACGCAGGAGGTGATCCTCGCCGTCTGCGCCAACGAGAAATCCGGCATCTTCGGCGAGCAGAACTGGTGGTTCAACGCCCGCTCGTACGGACTGTGCTGGAGCCTCGTCCGCTCGTTCGTCCACACCTACCTCAAGCAGGACGGCACGCCCTTCACCGCCGCCGCCGACTACGCCGTGAAATCCTTCGCCGAGGAGATGGAGGGGCGCGACCTGCGCCTGGAGCAGACCGTGCGCGGCCGCAACTTCCTGTGGGACGGCAAGACGGCGGTCGCCGACATCAAAAACCTTTCGCTCACGGGCTACCAGGTGATCAAGTACACGCTCGACGAATCGAAGTACGACGGCGGTGCGAAGAACATCAACAGCATTCCGCTGATCCGCTATGCCGAGGTGCTGCTCAACTACGCCGAGGCGCAGGCCGAACTGGGGGTGCTCACCGACTCCGAATGGGCGCTCACGGTCGGTGCGCTGCGTAAGCGCGCGGGTATCACGGGCGGCACGGAGACGCTGCCCACGACCGTCGACAGCTACCTGCAACGCACCTTTTATCCGGACGTGACCAGCCCCGTGCTGCTCGAAATCCGCCGCGAGCGGGCCATCGAACTCGTCGCCGAAGGCATGCGCTTCGACGACCTGCGCCGCTGGAAGTGCGGATCGCTGATGGAGACCCTGCGGTGGAGCGGCATTCACATCCCCGGGTTGGAGCAGCCCGTCGATGTCAACGGCGACGGCGTGAACGACTACTACTTCACCGAAGGCGAGGTTGTGTCGGCTCCGGCGGCCTACAAGAACATCGCCGTCCGCGTCACTCAGGACGGCGTGGGGCTTTATGCCGAGGCGAATCCCGTGTCGGGTTACGATCTGGTCTACAAGACCGGTGCGGGCGACCGCTACTGGTATCCCGACGGGCGCCAGTACCTCTATCCGATTCCCGCCAAGGTGATCCGCGATTACAGGAACGCGGGCTATACGATCTCGCAGAACCCCGAGTGGGACAACGAATAAATAAAAAGCAAGACCATGAGAATATTCCGTTATTTACTGACTTTTTCGTTGAGTTTCGCCTTCGTTTTCGCCGCCGGGTGCAGCGATCCGAAGCCCGATTACTCGGAATTCTACAAACCCCAGCCCGGCGACGAACCGGAGGAGCCGGTCAATCCCGGACTTGAGGACAATCAGCTGAAAGTCATGTCGTTCAATGTGCGTTACAGCTCGGGCGACGACGGTGCGAACAGTTGGGACAACCGCAAAAAGGCCGTTCCGGCGATGTTCGCCGACCAGCAGCCGACGGTGCTCGGCGTGCAGGAGGCGCGGCTCGACCAGAAGACCTACATGGACGAGAACTGCGCGGGCTACAAGAGCGTCGGCGTGGGCCGCACCGACGGCCAGAATGCCGGTGAGTTCATGGCCATCTACTACCTCGCCGATGCCGTGAAGCTCGAAAAGTGGGGGACCTTCTGGCTCTCCGACACCCCCGACGTCCCGTCGGTCGGCTGGGACGCCTCGACCTACCGCACGGCCACGTGGGCCTTGTTCACCCACTACAAGTCGGGCCGCAAGTTCTTCTACGTCAACACCCACATCGACCATGTGGGGCAGGTGGCGGCCCAGAAGTCGATGGAGCTGATCGAGGCGAAGATCCGGTCGCTCAACCCCGACAACCAGCCGACGGTGCTGACCGCCGACTTCAACAAGATGCTCGACAGCCCGATTTTCGACGGCGTGAAGAAGTTCATGGCCGACGCGCGCACGACCGCTCCCGTGACCGATAACAAGGCGTCGTTCAACAACTTCGGCGGGGCGACCAACTACCCGCGCATCGACCACATCTTCAGCTCGGGCTTCACGCCCCTGCGCTTCGCCACCGTCGACCAGCGTTACGAGAAGGTCCCCTACATTTCGGACCACTATCCCATCGCGGCCGTGTTAGAGTTCAAGTAATCCTGCAACCAAAGCTCAAAACCGATTGAAATGAAACGATTTATCTATATACTGGCCGCTTTCGCCCTCATGGGGGCCGTCTCCTGCCAGCCGGACGAGGAAGTGGCGGTCCACGCCTCGTTCACCACCGACAAAGAGTCCTACGACGTGGGCGATCCGGTGGTGCTCACCAATACTTCGACGGCCGAAAACGCCCTGATCGCCATCTGCAAATGGGAGCTGGGCAAGGGCGTCGTCTCCTACGAAACCACTCCGGAGAACATCTCCTACGATCAGGCCGGAGAGTATGTCATCAAGCTGACCGTTACCTCCGACCGCGGGGCGAAGAAGTCGTCGTTCGAGAAGACCATTCGGGTCGTGGACAACAATATCCGGCCCGTGGCCGACTTCACGTGGTCGCCCGAGAAGGTCGTGGCGGGCGAACCGGTGCAGTTCACCGACCGTTCGACCGACGAGGACGGCGAGGTGGTGGCCTGGGAGTGGAAATTCGGAACCACGACCTCCGACAAGCAGAACCCCGAATTCACCTTCGCGGCGCAGGGGGCTACGGAGGTCTCGCTGACCGTGACCGACAACAAGAAAGGCAGGAACACCAAGACGGTGACCATCGACGTGGGCCGCGGCGCCATCAGCCTCGACCTGCTCTGGTCGTACCCCTACGACGACATGAAGGACGCCTATGTGTTCGGCACGTCGCCCGCGGTCAGCCCCGACGGCGAGTATGTCTATGTGACTTCGACGGGTTATTCGCTGGTCTGCTTCACGAAGGCCGGCGAGCGTCTCTGGGCCTTCGACATCGGCAAGGACGGTGCGTCGGCCGAGAACAACAGCGGTTCGATCAAGGTGCAGTCGCCGACGCCTTCGGTCGACGAGGACGGTACGGTCTACGCGCTGGCGGGCTTCAACGAGCCGAACAAGGACGCGGGAGGCAGCGCGTTCTACGCCGTCAGCGGCGGCGCCGGGGGCGGCTCGCAGGTCTGGCATGTGAATACGGGCGTGAACACCAGCTTCCGGTTCCTCTCGCCGGCCGTCACCGAGAAATACCTCTTCATTGTGGCGCGCAACGTGCCTTCGGGGCACCAGAATTTCCAGGTCTACGACAAATCGTCGGGCGACCTGGTGGACGAGCGGCACGTCAACGGCGGCTCCTACGGCGGCGTGCTGCCGCTCAAAAACGGCATGGTGATCGCCGGTACGGGCGGCAGTCACGGCATGCGCGTCTTCTTCCCCGACGGCGCGGGCAAGTGGAAATTCTCCTGCGTGAAGTCGAACGGCCGCGAGCACAACTACGGCGGCAGCGGCAAGGATGCTACGTGCGAGGCGCCGAACGGCACGCAGCCTGCGTCGGGTCCCGGCGGCAAGGTCTACATCCTGTTCCAGAACCAGGGCGTGCGTGCGGACAAGAGTCTGGGCGGGGGTGTCGTCTACTGTTATGATCCGGCAAAGACCGTCTACGGGCAGACGCCCGAACCGGACTGGTACTGTCCCGTCAAGGGCGATTGCGCCCAGTCGGGCATGGGCGTGGCGCTGGGCGAGGACGGCACGGTCTACGCCGCGACGCAGAAGACCGGCAGCGTGGCGGCCCACGTCACGGCCATCTCCGCGCAGGGCGTGAAACGCTGGGAGCACGCCGCCGACGGCGACATCAACGGCGTTCCGGCCGTCGACGATCAGGGTTTCGTCTATTACAACGACCGGACTACGGGCAAACTGGTGAAACTCCGCCCGGAGGACGGCTCGCGCGTGGCGGAGATCAAGCTGGCCGACGAGCTGCGTTCGTCGCCGACGATCTCCTACGACGGCACGATCTACGTCAACGGCATGAAGGACGACAAGCCCACCGTCTTCGCGGTGAAGGGTGCGGCCGAGGGCTGCGCCGCGTCGTGGTCGCAGCAGGGAGGCAACCCATCCAAAACCGAGTATATGTACTGATCCGCTGAAAATCAGGGATGAGCGGGCCGCGTCACACGACGCGGCCCATTTTTTTCGGCCTTCGTGTATGTCGTTTACGGCAAAATTCCCTCTTTATTATGGAACGGGCGCAGGAACCGGGACGAAAAGAACCTCGAACACAATTCTAAATTTCAGCAGATGATCCGAAAACTATTGGTGCTGTTGCTCTGCCTCACGGCGGCGACGGCGACGGCGAAGAAGCCCAAATCCTCCGCTTCGAAGAAGGCGGAGAGTTCGGCCGAAAAACCGAAGGAAAGCGATTACGACAAACTCTTCAAGGAGAAACATACGGTGGCCGACGGCATGTTCCGCCTGCACGACGTCAAGGGGAAGCTCTATTTCGAGATTCCCGATTCGCTTTTCGGGCGCGAAATGCTGCTCGGATCGACCATTTCGGAGGTTTCGGACAACGCTGCGGCGACGACCGGCTCCAAGTCGGACTATCCGCTGCACGTGGTTTTCACGCGCAACGACCGTTCGGTCCAACTGCGTACGGTCAACTGCGAGAACATCACCGACGAGACGGGGGCTTCCCGCGCGCTGGCTGAGGCGGTGAAGCGGAACACGGCCGATCCCATCCTGCGCAATTACAAGATCGAGGCCTGGAACCGGGACAGCACGGCCGTGGTGGTCAACGTCACGGACCTGTTCGTGGCCGACGTGGAGGAGATGTCGCCCTTCTCGAAGTACGGACTTTATACGGCTTTCGAGCTGAAGAAGACCTTTCAGAAGGAGCGTTCGATGCTGGGCGAAATCAAGGCTTTCAGCGACAATGTGGTGGTGCGCAGTACGTTGAGCTATATTTTCACGCTCACCCGCGGCCGCACGACGCTGGTCAAGGACCAGCCGCTGACGGCCGTGATGACCCGTTCGCTGGTGTTGCTGCCCCGCGAGCCTTACCGTCCGCGCATCACCGACCGCCGCATGTCGGTGTTCCCGCCCGGCAAGGTGCTTTTCAGCGAGCGTGAGCAGCGCGCCAAGGTGATCTACTACGCCCACCGCTGGCGGCTGGAGCCGTCGGACATGGATGCCTGGAAGCGCGGCGAGCGGGTCGCGCCGAAGAAACAGATCGTTTTCTACGTTGACGACGGATTCCCGGAGATGTGGAAAAAGCATATTTTCGAGGCCGTCGATCAGTGGAACGAGCCTTTCGGGCGCATCGGATTTAAAAACGCCATCGCCGCAAAGCCCTATCCGAAGGACGATCCCGAATTCGATCCCGACAACATCAAGTATTCGTGCATTCGCTACGCGCCGATCGCCATCGCCAACGCCATGGGGCCTTCGTGGGTCGATCCGCGCAGCGGCGAGATACTCAACGCTTCGGTCTATGTCTACCACGACGTGATGAAACTGCTGAACAACTGGCTGTTCGTCCAGACGGCGCAGGCCGACGAGCGCGTGCGCGCCGTGACGATTCCCGAGGAGGTGATCGGCGACGGACTGCGCTACGTCGTGGCCCACGAGGTCGGCCATTGCCTGGGTTACATGCACAACATGAGCGCCTCGGCGGTGATTCCTGTCGATTCGCTCCGCTCGCCGTCGTTCACGCAGAAGTACGGCACGACCACCTCGATCATGGACTACGCTCGCTTCAACTACGTGGCCCGGCCCGGGGATAGGGAGCGCGGCGTGAAGCTCACCCCGCCGCGTTTCGGCCTCTACGACTACTATGCCGTGAAATGGCTCTACACGCCCGTGCCCGACGCTGCGACGGCTGCCGACGAATATGCCGTCACTTCGAAATGGATAACCGGGGCCGCCGCCGATTCGGTCTACCGTTTCGGCAAGCAGCAGTTCAGCCGCTCGATCGATCCCCGTTCGCAGTCGGAGGATCTGGGCGACGACGCCGTGAAGGCCTCGGGCTACGGCATCGCCAATCTGAAATACATTCTCGGCAACATGAACGCCTGGATCGGCGCCCAGGACCCCGATTTCTCCCAGCGGCGCACCCTCTACGACGAGGTGCTCACGCAGTATATCCGCTACCTGAACCACGTGCTGGCCAACGTCGGCGGCATCTACTTCGCCGAGAAGATGGAGGGCGACCCCGTGGAAGCCTACCGCAGCGTGCCGCGCGAACGCCAGCGCGAAGCCCTGCTGTTCTGTCTCGCGCAGCTCAAGGACATGAAGTGGCTGGACAACGCCGAACTGATCCGCGACATGCCGCTGATGGGTTCGCCCGCCGAGTCGATCATGGCTTCGCTGGTGTCGGTCGTCGTGGCCGCCCCGGCGCGTGTGGCTTTGAGCGCCGCGCTGGCCGAAAAGGAGGCCTACACGCCCGAGGAGTGCCGCAGGGATGTCTATGAATTCGTGTGGGCTTCGACGCTGAAGGGCCGCACGCCCGATGCACTGGAGATGATGCTCCAGCGCGAATACGTCCGCAGTCTCAGTCTTTCGGCCGGGCTGAAATACACCGGGACGGGGGCGCGGGAGGAGAAGAAGCTGGTCTCCGACGAGGGACTGATGCCCGTTCCCGCCTTCCTAGGGGAGCATGCGGCCCGCACCGCGGCGCTCACCGCCTGCGGGGAACGCTGCGGCCACGACCCCTTCGAAACCTTCTCCGCCGCGCACCGCGTGGGCACCGCGGCGGGGGTGGGCTACGGCTCTCCGCGCCTGAACTACTACGACCCGCGCAACACCGAGGCCGGGGATTATGCCGCGCTGCTCAAACTGCGTGCGATGCTCCGCACGAAGAGCGCTTCGGCGACGGGCGAAGCGCGCCTGCACTACGAGTTGTTGCTGCGCAACATCGAGAAAGCGTTGAAAAAATAAATCTTCCGGACCATGATGAAACTGTTTAAAATAGCTTTCCTTCCGCTGCTGGCGGGAATCTTGCTGCTGCCGGCGGCGTCTCGGCCCGTCCGGGCGGCCGGTTCGGCCGCCGTGGGAGCCGGAGCCGGGGACAGGAAGCGCGACAAGAAAAAGAAGCAGGAGGCCGATACCGCCGCCAAGGCGACTCCCTACGAGAAACTGTTCAAGGACAAGCGGGTGGAGACTGTCCGCGGCGGCGGGCTGACCCTGCACCTGACTGCGGACAAACTCTACCTCGAACTCCCCGATTCGCTGCTCGGCCGGGGGCTGATGATCACCACGACGATCGAGTGGACGGGCGATCCCGGCGACGGACTGGCCCACCAGCAGCCCGTGCCGCCCTACATGGTCGAGTTCGGCCGCGGGAAGAGCGACACGCTCCTCTGCATGCGGGAGTTCGCTCCGGTGGTGATCGTCGACGGCAGCCCGGCGATGCGTGAGGCCGTTGGACGGAGCAACATCGGTCCGATCGTGGCCTCGTATGCCGTGAAGGCCCGCACGCCCGACGGGAAGTCGTCCGTCGTCGACGTCACGGCGCTTTTCGTCGGGGACGTCAAACGCCTGCGTCCGATCGACCCCGAGGGCGGCAACACCTACGGCGGCTGGATGACGGCCAAGGCCGATTACAAGAAGGACCGTTCGATGCTGACCGGCGTGACGGGCGGAAAAGGGTGCGTTTCGGTGGTGGGAGAGCTTTCCTACGGCACGACGGTCAGCTTCCTCGGCCTGCTCGACCTGTGGAAGGACAAGCCCCAGTCGATCGTCGCCCGCCGCACGCTCCGCGTGCTGGGCGATCCCGAACGGCGGATGCGGCTCTGCGACCAGCGGCTCGGGCTGGCGGCCAAGGCGTTCAAACGCTTCTCGGACCGGGAGCAGGAGGCCAAAACCGATTATTACGCCTGCCGCCGTTCGATCCTCGACAGCGCGGGGAAGGTGCGTCCCGTGGTGTTTTACGTCGACACGGCTTTCGACGCTTCGGCCTATGCCGCCGTCGAGCGGGGGCTTCTGCTGTGGAACGATGCCTTCGCGAAGATCGGCTGCAAGGATGTCGTGCGGGTAGAGCCTTTTCCGGCTGATCCGGCTTTCAACGACAACAGCCTCTATAACAACTGCGTGCGGCGCACGGGAACCTCCAATTCGGAACTCTACACCGCCTCGTGGGTCGATCCGCGCAGCGGTGAAATCCTCGGGACCGACATCTTCGTGCCCTTCAATTTCACGGCCGCCATTCAGAAGAAGCTGCTCCTGACGTTGTCGGCCGCCGACCCCGAGGCGCGCACCACGCAGCCTTCGGCGCGTCAGATCGCCGACGCCCTGACGGCCATGGTGGCCCGCCGTGCGGCCTCGGCTTTCGGCGTGATGCCCAACTACGCCGCCTCGTCGGCCTATCCGACCGACTCGCTCCGTTCGCCGTCGTTTACGCGGGAAAACGGCCTGGCGGCGTCGATCACCGACGACGTGTTCTACAACATCGTCGCGCAGCCGGGCGACAGGGAGCGCGGTGTGAAGCTCGTGGCCGATGCGCTGGGTCCTTACGATTACCTGGCCGTCGAGTGGCTCTACAAGCCCGTTCCGGGGGCTGTGACGCCGCACGACGAGGTTCCGGAGCTGCGCCGCCTGCTCGCCTCGAAGGAGGGAGACCCCCGCTGTTTCTTCGCGCAGTACGCCTCCGGGACTTACGATCCCCGCGTGGGGGCCGGAGACCTGGGCGACGACCTGTTCCGGAGCGTGGCGCTGCAATCGGCCAATCTGAAATATGTCGCCGAGCACGGCGACGGGTGGCTTTCGGGCCGCGACGGCGACTACAAGTTCCGCGAGGAGCTGCTCACGGAGATGGTTCTGCGCGTCAACTCCCTCGCCTTGCAGCTGATGCGCTACATCGGGGGCGTCTATATGAATCCGGTCTACGAGGGAACGGCCCGGCCCGCCTGCACGGCCGTGCCGCGCGAAGTGCAGCGACGCGCCCTGCGCGAGGCGCTCGCCCTGACCGCCGACCTCGGCTGGATCGACCGGCAGGGGGTGTCGAAGAACGTTTACAACCGCGTGCAGGCATGCGAATACCTCCAGCGCCGGATTGCGCGCACGCTTCTTGAAAAGCTCGGAACGCTGGACCTCGCGGCTTCGAAGGCCGACGATCCTTATACGGCCGACCTCATGGCGAAGGACCTCGTGGCGTGGTTCGAGGAGCGGCTCCGTTCGCGCGAACCGCTGACGGACCATGTCCGTAATCTGCAACAGTCGCTGCTCAAATCGACCGTCGCCGCGGCCAACGTCAAAGATAAGCCTTCGTCGGGTTCGGGAAGCGCCTTCGCGCTGTTTGACGGGGCCGGTTCGCTGTCCGACGGCGGCGATCTGTTCCCGGCGGCTGACGCCGGGACGCTTCCGGACATGCCGGCGGAGCGCCGGGCCGACGATTTCACGCCGTTGGGCGCCGGCGAGGTGCAGGGCGCTGCCTACGGCTACCGGACGCCGCGGGTGATTCCCGCCTTCCGGGAGCATCTGTTCTACGGACTGCTGCTCGACATGAAGGCGATGTACCGGCGGGGCGCTGCGTCGGCTCCCTTGGCCGATACGCGCAGTTTCTGCCGCTACATGGCCGACCGGATCGACCGGGAGCTGGCGGTCGAATGACGCTGACAAACAAGCAGGCTGCAACCGAGAGGTTGCAGCCTGCTTGTTTGTGCCCGGGGCGATCAGCGCGTTTGGTCGAGAATTACGGTCTGTCCGGATAGCCTGCTTCGCTCGGCTTCGAAGCATATCCGGTGGCTTTCGACCGATTTTCCGATTGATGTGCGGAAGCGGTGCTCCCTGCGGCTGATCGTGTCGACGAAATCCTCGACCAGATTTAGGTCGGCTCCGGCGTGGAACGGCTTGCCGAGTATGCCGGAGAAGTCGTAGACCTGCTCTTCCCCGCCCCGGAATCGGCGCACGCGCAGGATGCGTTCGTCGCCGTCGATTTCGCCGTGAGTCAGCCGTATGTGTGTCTCTCGCTGGTCGCCGAGGGTGAAGGCATCCATCGAGAAGGAGATCGTGACGTCGTTTTCCATTTCCATGGATACGATCTGGTGGTCCACCACGTCGTTGTCGCAGCGGAACACGCATCGGCCGTAATCGCCCGTGCGCAGCTGTCGGAGTATGACCTCGTCGAGCGTCGCGCCTTCCGGGACGTCGAAATTCGAAATCCAGTCGCGCCGGTTATAGTAGAGGTCCACTGCCGAGTAGGGGCACTCCTTTTCCAGCGGGCAGTCGATGCACCGGGGCGTGCTTCCCTTCGGGGCGTTCTCGGCCCGGAACCAGCGCAGGGATCCGAACGACGATAGTTTGCGGCAGCGCGCCTCGGTGAGCCACAGCAGGAAGTCGATGTCGTGGCAGCATTTCGAAATCAGCATCGGGTTGGTGATCTCCTCGCGGCGCCACATGCCGCGGACGAATCCGTGTGTGGTTCGGTCGAGCCCCACGGCTGCGAGGTGGCTGATTGATATGATCTCTCCCAGCTGGCCCGAGTCGACGATCTCCTTGATCTTGATGAAATAGGGATGGTATCGCAGGACGTGGCAGACGCCGACGATGACCCCTTTGCGCCGCGCCGCTTCGGCGATGCGGCAGCATTCGGGCAGCGACTGCGCGATCGGTTTTTCGAGCAGGACATTGTAACCCGCCTCGATGGCCTTCATGCAAGGCTCGAAGTGCATGTTCTCGGGCGTTCCGATCAGGATGGCGTCGGCCGGGACGGGGTTTTCGAAAAAGCGTTCATAGTCGGTGAAGCACTCTTCGGGCTTCAGTCCGAATTTGGAGGCGACTGCGTGGCGGCGGATGTCGTTGAGCTCCGCTACGCCGACCAGTTTCAGCCGGTCGGGATTCCGGATCGCGTATTCGAGGTATTTGTTGGTACGGTTGCCCGCCCCGATGGCTACGATCGTGACGGGCTTCGTTTCGCTTGTTCGCTCCATATGTCTTCTGCTATTCCGTCGTTTCCGTCATTTCCGTCGTTTGTTCCTCTTCGGCGGCGTGTTTGCGCTCGGTCCGCTCCGCGAGTTTGATGCTCAATTCATACAGCCCGTATAGCGGCAGGATCACCAGAATGAGGCTGAATATGTCGGGCGGGGTTATGATTGCCGCGACGACGAGCAGTATGACGAACGCATGGCGTCGGTATTTGCGGAGGAATCCGGCCGAAACCAGCCCCATGCGGGTCAGGAAGTAGATCAGCAGCGGCAGTTCGAACATGAAGGCGCAGGCTATCGAGACGATGATGACGGTGGTCAGGTAGTCGCTGATGTCGAACATGTTGGTGATGAACTCGCTGGCCTGGTAGTTGGCGAAGAAGTTGATCGACAGCGGCGCCATGACGAAATAACCGAACAGCAGCCCTCCGAAGAAACAGAGCGACACCCAGAATACGAACAGGTGGGTTCCCTGAATCTCCTTCGGCGTGAGCGCCGGGCGCACGAAGCGCCAGAACTCCCACAGCGTGTAGGGCATGGCCATTGCCAGTCCCGTTAGGAGCGAGATCTTCATGTGGAGGTTGAACTGCCCGGACAACGAAGTGTTGATGATCGAGAAACGGTCGTTGGCGATGCGGAAGGTCTCCGGATCGGTGTCGAACGACGTGCCGAGCACGCTGTTGAGCCATTCGGCCATATGCGCCCACTGGGCGCCCACCCATGTCAGCATGCGGTTGGTGGGGAAGTCCGGGCTTTGTGGCCCGAACAGCACCGTGTCGATAATGAAACTCTTGCAGAAGAAGGCCACCAGTCCGATGACTCCGATTGCCATCACCCCTCGCACCAGATGCGGGCGCAGGGCGTCGATGTGCTCGAAAAAAGTCATCTCCGTCGACTCCGGATCCTTTTTTTTCATGTTCATTTGTTTGCCGCCGCGGAACAGGTGTGATTACTCGGTCTTTCCGGAGTCGGATTTGTCTCCGGGTTTGTTGTCTTCGGCCGTATAGTCTTTGTTGACGGCATCCTTGAATTCTTTGACGCCGCGGCCCAGTCCGCGCATCAGTTCGGGGATTTTCTTGCCTCCGAAGAGCAGGATGACTACCAATACGATTACGATGATCTGCCCGTAACCGATTGCACAAGGGATAAGCATGGTTTTTTCTTTTAGGTTTTTATTCTGAACTCGGCGGCGCGGAGGCTGCGCTCCGGCCTATTTTTTGCAAATATAACACAATTTTTGCGATATTCGGGCCTGCTGTTCGCAAAAACCCGCCCGAATTTCGGGCGGGTTCGCTTTCAGAGGGTCAGGGCTATTTTTTGGTCTTCGCCGCGGGCAGCTCCTTGATTCGTATGTTTCGGAACTTGATTCCGGCTCCGTGTCCGAGCAGTCCGATGTGTCCCGAGGCGTTGAAGAGTCCGGGATGGTTCTTGTGGTCCACGGTGTAGGGGTTGTTTTTCCCGCCGTCGGGGGCCACGTTGTGGCCTTGGCAGGCCTGCCGGATGTCTCCGTCGAGAATCACCTCTCCGTTTACCGTCACGGTGATGCGGTCTCCCACGGCGCGTATCTCCTCGACGTTCCAGGTGCCCAGTGACGGGAATTTCACCCGTGTGGCCGGGATGCTGCCGGAGCCC
>ENA-UOJD01002861-UOJD01002861.1-human-gut-metagenome-genome-assembly--contig:-P48-NODE-2861-length-13501-cov-4.013089_pt1 | contig 13501 bp, 9 predicted proteins | sample MGYA00242342_ERZ723889 | MGnify/ENA metagenome assembly ERZ723889
AAGAAAGCAGCAGGAAGAATGCATTGTCAGCCAAACTTGACAGAATTCTGAAGCTGTATGGTTATAAGGATATACAGACACCGACATTTGAGTTTTTCGATATTTTCAACAGAGAAAGAGGATCTGTGCCGTCACGCAATATGTACAAGTTCATAGACAGAGACGGTTCTACACTGGTTCTGAGACCGGATATCACACCGTCTATTGCGAGAGCTGTGGCCAAGTATTTTAAGGAAGAGACGATCCCTCTTCGTTTTTCCTACTGCGGCAATACATTCATCAACAATTCAAGCCTGCAGGGCAAGATGAAGGAGACGACCCAGTTGGGTGCCGAGCTGATCGGAGATCGTGACATTGAAGGGGATGCAGAAGTGGTAGCCCTGGCTATTCATCTGCTGCTTGAATCAGGTCTGACGGATTTCCAGCTGGATATCGGCCATGTAGGGCTTTTTAAGGCGTTGGTGGCAGAAGCCGGGATGGATGAAGAGACAGTCAGTCAGCTGAGGGTACTGATCGAGAGCAAGAACTATTTTGGTGTGGAAGCCTTAGTTGAGAAATTGACGTTGTCTGATGAGACTGCAAAGCTTCTTTTGAAACTGCCGGAACTTTTCGGTTCAGGAGATATTATCGCTGAAGCTCGAAGCATGACGTGCAATGCTGAGGCACTCAAAGCGTTGGATGAGATTGAAAAACTGTGTCAGCTGATTGCGGAATATGGTTTTGAAGAATACATTACTATTGATTTAGGCATGTTGACAGAGTATGATTATTATACAGGGATGATTTTCAGGGGTTATACATATGGAACCGGTGATGCGGTTGTCAAGGGTGGACGTTATGACCATCTGATCGGTCAGTTTGGCAAGGATGCAGCCAGTGTGGGTTTTGCCGTCGTGCTGGATGAGCTGATGCTGGCACTTTCCAGACAGAAGATTGATATTCCGACAAATGAAGAAGCAACGATGGTGCTTTATGAACCGGAGTATCGCAGTACAGCCATCCGCACTGCCAATGCACTGAGAAATATTAATCAGGCAGTCAGTATGATGAAGAAGGAGACAGATAAGTCTCTGGATGATTATAAGGCCTACAGCAGACGCTATCATATTGATCATATTTTATATGTTGCCCAGGATAAGGAACTGACGAAAATAGACATATCTGATGATTCGGTCCGGAAGATGCCGGTTTCTGAATTTTAGAGACAGAGGAAATGGAGGAAGATATAAGATGAAGTATTTGACATTTGCTCTGGCTAAAGGCCGTCTGGCAAAGAAATCACTGGCATTATTTGAGCAGATCGGGATTTCAATGGATGAGATGAAGGATCCCGATACAAGAAAACTGATTTTTGTGAATGAAGATTTGAAGATCAAGATGTTCCTTGCCAAGGCATCGGATGTACCGACTTATGTGGAATATGGTGCAGCAGATATTGGTGTGGTGGGCAAAGATACATTGTTGGAAGAAGGACGCCGTTTGTACGAGGTGCTGGATCTGGGATTCGGTAAGTGCAGAATGTGTGTCTGTGGTCCGAAGTCAGCGGCCGAGTATCTTCAACATCAGGAGCTGATCCGTGTGGCGTCCAAGTACCCGAATATTGCAAAGGATTACTTTTACAACAAGAAGCATCAGACCGTAGAGATCATCAAACTCCACGGCTCTGTGGAACTGGCACCGATTGTTGGGCTGTCTGAAGTGATTGTGGATATTGTGGAGACAGGAACAACCTTGAAGGAGAACGGACTGGAAGTGCTTGAGGAAATCTGCCCGCTTTCAGCAAGAGTTGTTGTGAATCAGGTCAGTATGAAGATGGAGAATGAGCGGATTATGAAGCTCATCAGAGATATTAAAACGGTCATCTAAGAACGGATTGAGAGCCGAATAGAGGAAGATTGTATGGAGCAAGCATCAGTGGGAGGCATAGAACAATGAAGATTACAAAAGTGACAGAAGATGCAGTGGCAACATTGCTGGATGATTTATTAAAGCGAAGCCCGAATAACTATACAGGTTATGCAGATAAGGTACAGGCAATTATTGATGATGTGAGAGAACGCGGAGACGAAGCACTTTTTGAGATGACGAAGCGGTTTGATGGTGCCGATTTAAACGCTGACAATATCCGTGTGACACAGGCAGAGATTGACGAGGCATATACCCTTGTGGATGCATCATTGATTGAAGTTATCCGCAAAGCCATGACCAATATCCGTGTTTACCATGAGAAGCAGCGTCAGTACGGATGGTTTGATACGACACCGGATGGAACGATTCTCGGACAGAAGGTGACACCACTTCAGAGTACAGGTGTTTATGTTCCGGGAGGCAAGGCTGCTTATCCGTCTTCTGTTCTGATGAATGTGATTCCTGCCAAGGTAGCAGGTGTTGAGAAGATTGTCATGGTGACACCTCCGGGCAAAGACGGCAAAGTGAATCCGGGTACTTTGGTGGCAGCCAATGAAGCCGGCGCTGATGAGATTTACAAAGTGGGCGGTGCACAGGCGATTGCAGCACTGGCTTTTGGTACAGCTTCTGTTCCTAAGGTAGACAAGATCGTGGGACCGGGCAATATTTACGTGGCGCTGGCCAAGAAAGCTGTTTACGGCTATGTCAGCATTGATTCTATTGCGGGACCAAGCGAGATCCTTGTGATCGCTGATGAGACGGCTAATCCAAGATATGTGGCTGCAGATCTTTTGTCACAGGCTGAGCATGATGAACTGGCCTCAGCTATCCTTGTGACAACCAGTGAGAAGCTGGCAGGGAAAGTGCAGAAAGAGATTGAAGGCTTTACACAGGTGCTTTCCAGAAAAGCCATTATTGAGAAGTCTCTGGAGAATTACGGACATATCCTGATTGCCTCATCCATTGATGAAGCAGTGGAAATCGCCAATGCGATTGCCTCAGAGCATCTGGAAATCGTCACAGCCAATCCTTTCGAAGTCATGACAAAGGTCCGCAACGCAGGTGCGATTTTTATCGGTGAGAACAGTTCCGAACCTTTGGGTGATTATTTTGCAGGACCGAACCACATCCTGCCGACAAACGGCACAGCCAAATTCTTCTCACCTCTGAGTGTGGATGATTTTGTGAAGAAATCCAGCATCATTTACTATTCAAGAGAAGCACTTGCAGCAAAGAAAGACGATATCATTCAGTTTGCCAAGGCTGAATCACTGACAGCACATGCCAATTCCATAGCTGTACGTTTTGAGGATAAATAGATGGATAGAACAGCATCAATTTCAAGAACAACATCTGAAACAGATATAGCAGTGACATTGAATCTGGACGGCTCCGGCCGTTCAGATATTGATACAGGCATCGGTTTTTTTGACCATATGCTTCGAAGCTTTGCAAAACACGGTTTTTTTGACCTGACCGTTCAGGTGAAGGGGGATCTGGAAGTGGATTGCCATCACACCATTGAGGACACAGGGATTGTGCTTGGCGAGGCCATCAAGAAAGCAGTGGGGGACAAGAAAGGCATCAGAAGATATGGATCATTTGCCTTGCCGATGGACGAGACACTTGTTTTAACCGCTCTGGATTTGTCCGGACGCCCTTATCTGTGTTTTGATGCCGACTTTACTGTTGATAGGGTCGGAGAATTTGACACGGAGATGGTTAGAGAATTTTTTTATGCGATTTCTTACAGCTGCGGTATGAATCTTCATATCCGTCAGCTGGCAGGACAGAACAATCACCACATCATTGAGGCTATCTTCAAATCCTTTGCAAAAGCATTGGACGAAGCCACAGGCTATGATCCGAGAATAAAAGATGTTTTGTCCACAAAAGGTACATTATAGCAGGTGAGGATTGTCTCATTTGCTTCGTGCTGCACATAACAATGTGCAGCACGTTTATAAAAGAGAGGAGTGTGGCAGTGCGTATATATCCGGCAATTCATATTTCAGACGGCAGATGTATCAATGAGCTGCCTGACGGGATAACAAGGGGGCACGTATGGACGCCCCAACCGTTGGAAATGGCCAGAAAGTGGCAGGATCAGGGGGCAGAATGCCTCCATGTTGTTGATCTGGACGGTGCGGACTCCGGTACTTCCGTGAATGGGACAGTGATCCGCGAGATCCTGGAGAATGTCCATATTCCTGTGCAGGTCGGCGGCGGTATCCGTTCTATCAAAGATATAGATCAGTATATGAATATAGGAGTACATCGTGTTGTCATCGGAACTCAGGCAATTGAGAATCCGGTTTTGATAAGGGAAGCCGTCCATTTATTCGGCAGCGATAAAATTCTGGTATCCATTGATGCGAAGGATGGGCTGATTGCCACTGAAGGACGAAAGAAATTCAGCCATTATAATGCAATGGCGGTGGCTTCCAATATGAAGGCCATGGGAATAGAATCCGTTATTTATACGGATATTCTCAGAAGAGGACTTTATAATGGTGCCGGTATCATGCAGGCACGGGAGATTGCACAGAAACTGCATATGAAGGTGATCTACAGCGGCGGAATTGTTACCCTTAAAGACATCGAGGCATTCACAGATATGCCGATGGAGGGAATCATTATCGGAAGAGCGCTGTATGAATCCCGATTAAAGCTGTCCGAAGCAATCGAAGTGTGCAGATGGCATGAACGTTCAATTTGAGTCGAGGAGAATAGATTATGGAAGTTAAGAGTATATATCCGATTATCAATTTCAGTGATGAGGATGAGATTGCTGTTCAGTATGAACGTCTCGGTGCAGACGGTGTGATTATCATCAGTCCGGATTTTTCTGATGAGGCAATGCTGATCAAGAAAATCAGGAATATCTGTGAAAAGTCGGACTGCCGGTTATATATCTGGCAGCCATACAGAAGACTTGAGGATATTAAGAAAGTGCTTTATGCAGGGGCAGCAGGTGCCTGGATCGAGGCAACAGAGCAGACACTGATCAGAGAAGCAGCAGATCGTTTTGGTGCTGACAGAGTGGGAATGGTGATCAGTGAACCGAAGCTGGCAGCGGATGAATTCAAGTTGGCGAAAGAACTGAATCTGTCCAATATTTTTGTGACAGGTACCATTGAGAAGCTGCCGGAGACAGTAGGCAATCAGAAAGTGATCGCAACCTGCCGTTATGAGAACAAGGAAGGCCAGAAACAATTGCTGGCAGATGCCAATGTCAGTGCGATTGCCCTGATTTATGAGAATGAAACAGCAGCGTTGCCGAATATTCATGCCATGAAGGCAGCCCTTGAGACAGACAGTGTGAAGTTTAATCTTTTCAGAAGCAGTCTGCCGTTTTCCTCATTCAAGTTAAACGAAGATGGCCTGATCCCCGTGATCGTACAGGATTTCAGAACAGCTGAGATCCTTATGCTGGCCTATATGAATGAGAAAGCCTATGAGCAGACACTGCGTGAAGGCATGATGACTTACTGGAGCCGCAGTCGTCAGGAGCTATGGCGCAAAGGTGATACAAGCGGTCATTATCAGTATGTGAAATCATTGGACATTGACTGTGACCGGGACACGATTCTTGCCAAGGTTGAGCAGATCGGTGCTGCCTGCCATACAGGTCATCGCAGCTGCTTCTATACTAATCTTGCCAGCAAGGCTTATGACGGACGTAATCCGATGACGGTTTTTGATGATGTTATGGCAACGATTCTTGAGCGTAAGGAAAATCCAAAAGAGGGTTCTTATACGAATTACCTTTTTGATCAGGGTATTGACAAGATTCTCAAGAAAGTCGGAGAAGAGGCGGCGGAGATTATTATTGCAGCCAAGAATCCGGATTCCGATGAAGTGAAGTATGAAATCTGTGATTTTCTGTATCATATGATGGTTTTAATGGCTGAAAGAGAAGTTTCCTGGAAAGATATCACAAAAGAACTAGCGGAACGTCATTAAGTGTGCTATAATCTTTTTATGTATTGAATTTAGAACACAGGAGGCGGATAATTATGCTTACAGCATTTGCAACATATCTTGGCAAATTCATATTCTTTATTGCAGTCGCAGCAGCCGGCTTTACAGCAGGTAAGAAGTTTAAAGCATCAAAAAAGGTGAAAAATAGCGCGGCAGCAGAATAATCAAATTGACAAAGGCGGTATTTGATTTTATAATAAGAAACTGGTAGGCTTTGCTTACCAGTTTTCTTGTGTTGTAGCTATTTAAGCATGACTTAAATCAGAATCTGCAGCACAGAAAGCAGAATTCATACTGCAGTGGATTTTCATCCATTACAATGAAAAGAAAGAGCGGTCTCTTCAGGAGGATGCCGCTATAAACAGGAGGAATAAAGATATGGAAAGACCATATAGTCTTAACGAATTGAGGAAGATGTTTCTGGAGTTCTTTGAGAGCAAGGGCCATCTGGCTATGAAGAGCTTCTCTCTGATCCCTCATAATGATAACAGTTTGCTGCTGATCAATTCAGGTATGGCACCTTTGAAGCCATATTTCACAGGCGCAGAGATTCCTCCGCGTCGCCGTGTAACTACATGCCAGAAGTGTATCCGTACAGGTGATCTGGAGAACGTAGGTAAGACAGCAAGACATGGTACATTCTTTGAAATGCTCGGTAACTTCTCATTTGGTGATTACTTCAAGCATGAAGCCATTGCATGGTCATGGGAATTCCTGACACAGGTTGTCGGACTTGATCAGGATCGTCTGTATCCGTCTATCTATCAGGATGATGATGAAGCTTTTGATATCTGGAACAAAGAAATCGGTATTGCTCCGGAACGTATCTTCCGTTTCGGCAAGGAAGATAATTTCTGGGAACATGGTGCAGGTCCTTGCGGCCCATGTTCAGAAATCTACTATGACCGTGGTGAGAAGTATGGCTGCGGCAAACCGGGCTGTACAGTTGGCTGTGACTGTGACCGTTACATGGAAGTATGGAACAACGTATTTTCACAGTTTAACAATGATGGACATAATCATTACACAGATCTTATCCAGAAGAATATTGATACAGGTATGGGTCTTGAACGTCTGGCTGTTGTTGTTCAGGATGTGGATTCTATCTTTGATGTGGATACAATTCAGGCACTGCGCAACAAAGTCTGCGATCTGGCAGGTGTGAAGTATCTTGAGAAGCATGAAACAGATGTTTCTATCCGTATCATTACAGACCATATCCGTTCAGCAACATTTATGATCTCTGATGGTATTATGCCATCCAATGAAGGCCGCGGCTACGTGCTTCGTCGTTTGATCAGACGTGCGGCAAGACATGGAAGACTCCTTGGTATCGAAGGCAAATTCCTTGCAAAACTCAGCGAAACAGTCATTGAGACATCCAAAGACGGTTATCCTGAACTGGAGGAGAAGAAGGAATTTATCTTCAATGTACTGACACAGGAGGAAGATAAATTCAACAAGACCATCGATCAGGGTCTCAGCATTCTGAATGAGATGGAAGAAAAGCTGTCAGCTGAAGGCAAGAAGGTACTTGACGGTGCAGATGCATTCAAACTTTATGATACTTATGGTTTCCCAATGGATCTGACAAAGGAGATCCTTGAGGAAAAGGGTTATGATATTGATGAAGAAGGCTTTGCAGCATGCATGCAGGAACAGCGTCAGAAAGCAAGAGATGCCCGTAAGGTATCCAATTACATGGGTAAGGATGCAACGGTTTATGATGAAATCGATCCTGCAGTGACAAGTGTTTTTGTTGGTTATGATAAGACAGAGTGTGAATCAACGATCACTGTTCTGACAACGGAGACAGAACTGACAGATGCCCTGACAGACGGTCAGACAGGTACGATCTTTACAGAAGAGACACCTTTCTATGCGACAAGCGGCGGTCAGATGGCAGATACAGGTGTGATCACAGGTCCGGAAGGTACATTTGAGGTTAAGGATGTTGTTAAGCTTCTGGGCGGCAAGATTGGCCATATCGGTGTTGTGACAAGCGGTATGTTCAAGAAAGGTGATGTTGTGAAGCTTGCCGTCAACAAAGAGCAGCGAAGCGACACAGCCAAGAACCACAGTGCAACACATTTGCTGCAGAAGGCACTGAGAATTGTTCTCGGTTCCCATGTAGAGCAGGCAGGCTCTTTCAACAATCAGGACAAACTGCGTTTTGACTTTACACATTTCTCGGCACTGACACAGGAGGAACTGGACAAAGTCGAAGCGATTGTAAATGAAGAAATTTCAAAGGGAATTCCTGTCCTGACAAAGGTCATGAGCATTGAAGATGCCAAGAAGACCGGTGCTATGGCACTGTTTGGTGAAAAATACGGCGACAATGTCCGTGTTGTATCCATGGGTGACTTCTCCAAAGAGCTTTGCGGCGGTACACACACAGATAATACAGCTTCTATTGCTGCCTTCAAGATCATTTCCGAGACAGGTGTCGCAGCAGGTGTTCGTCGTATTGAAGCCCTGACAGGCAACGGCGTATTTAAGTATTATAAGGAAGTTGAAAAGGAACTTCATGAAGCTGCCAAGGCTGCAAAATGTGATCCTGCTCAGCTTGTAAAACGTATTGAGGGCCTGCATGAAGAAATCAAGACATTAACAGCGGAGAATAATCAGCTGAAGAATAAGATGGCGAAGGATGCCATGGGCGATGTCATGAATCAGGTGAAGGATGTGAAGGGTGTTTCCTTCCTGCCGGTACATGTCAAAGATATTGATATGCAGGAACTGATGAACCTCGGCGATCAGCTGAAGGCTAAACTTGGTGACGGTGTTATTCTTCTGGCATCTGAAAACGGCGGCAAAGTAAGCCTTCTTGCTATGGCAACAGACGGCGCTATGAAGAAGGGCGCACATGCCGGCAATCTGATCAAAGCAGTGGCTAAGCTTGTCGGCGGCGGCGGCGGTGGCCGTCCGAATATGGCTCAGGCAGGCGGCAAGAATCCTGCCGGTATTGATCAGGCACTTGAGGCTGGTGCAGAAGAACTGGAAAAGCAGCTTCACTAATTGCCTATGAAAGAAATTAAAAAATTACTTGTTGTTTTTGTGGCGGCGGTGTTTTTTATCGGACTTTTCGTTCTCTGTGACAAATACTCAGAGAACGTGAAGGCTGATTATGCATCACAGATCAACCCATCGATTGTGAATCAGGGCAGCAGCGGTACAGGAAACAATGATAAGGCATCAGGAGATGCCGGAAGTTTGTCGGTGGAACATATGGTTCAGAATATGGCGAATAAAGATTATTCTGCTTCCATTGACCTTGCAGCAGCAGGTGATATCCTTTGTCAGCAGTCGGTACTTGAGAAAGCTTATGACAGTGAGAACGAGAGTTTTGATTTCAGCAATGATTTTCAGTATGTAAAGGATCTGTTCCAGAAATCAGATTATGCTGTTGCCACATTGAAGACGACTCTGGCTGGACAGTACAATGGCCATTCAGATGAGTACTATGGCTATAGCACAGAAGACGGCCGTTATAACTCACCGGAAGTATTGGCGGATAATCTGAAGTCAGTGGGTATTTCCCTTGTGAATATCGCAACTAATCATGCACTGGACAGTGATGCAGAAGGATTGGTTTCTACCATTGGTTATCTTGATCAGGCGGGTCTGGCGCATGTGGGTGCCGCAGCGACTGTTGACGGCAGTACAGATTATACCCAGAACATTGACGGTGTGAATATCGGTTTTATTGGTTACACCAATTCAACCAATGATCTGGAATTGGCTTCGGATGCAGCCTGTGTGCTGAATACGCTGAATAATTATGATGAGCAGTCTGTGGAAATATTGTGCACACGGATTTCTGCAATGAAAGCGGAGACCGATCTGGTTGTTGTTATGCTGAATTTCGGCAGTGTGGAATCTGACAGTATTGAAGATGATCAGAAAGCACTGGCTGAGAAATTGTGTCAGGCCGGCGCAGATCTGATTTTGGGGACAGGTTCCAGAGTGATGAAGCCCGTCCAAAAAATATCGGTAACAGATGAAGCCGGTGGTTCAACAAGAAATTGTCTCGTCCTTTACGGAATGGGTGCACTGTTGTCAGGCGAAACCTATGCATCCAGTGAGAAAGATACAGATATCAGTGCTGTAGTTGATTTCAGTATTGTACGCAATAATTTTGGTGAGACATCTATCCGGAGTTTTACAGTGACACCGGTATACCTGAACTGGTATAATGACAAGATCCAACCGATACCTGTCTGTGAGGCAAAGGATACAGACAAATATGCGGAAATGCTGGATGATGATGACGTGGACAGAATCAATAGTGCCTATGATGGGATGATTACGCACCTGTTAGACGGCAGCGGACTGACAAGCACATATGAGAATTATGCTTACAATGTCAGCCTCCAATAAAACACAACTGAGATAAGACCCGCAGAAAGGTCCTGGATATAACAAAAAAGATGCAATAACAGAAGACAAAGATGTCTTTTGCTGTTGCATCTTTTTGTTATATGAAACAGCACCCGCTGATTTTCAAAAAGAGGAGACATCTAATAATAAATATGACAAATAATTAACATCATTGTATTTATTTACATTCAATTTATACCATTATAAATTTAAATTTTAAATTTAAGAATGGTAATATTAGGTATTTAAATGGAATATAATAACAAAAAAATTTTTATAATCTAAAAAATTTTTGTTAAAACAAGTTGCAATTTGTTCAAAATATGATAAAATGTAAGTATAGTTTTTGACATATTATGAAAATTGACGAAATAACCATCAATAGAGCAACAGGAAAGTTGAGGATTAAGGATGTATAGTTTCTTTGTAAATGGATGTCAGGTTTCGACATCAAAAAAACAATCTCTTTTGCGCTTCCTGCGGGATGAAATGCACCTGACGTCTGTCAAGGACGGATGCAGTCAGGGGGCCTGCGGTGCATGTACAGTGCTTATTGACGGAGAGACCTGTAAGGCCTGTGTGGTGCAGACAGATCGACTGGAGGGACGATCGATCATCACTGTAGATGGTCTCAGTAAATGGGAAGCAGAGGTTTACACGTATGCTTACGGTGAGGCCGGAGCTGTTCAGTGCGGTTTCTGTATTCCGGGTATGGTCATGTGTACCAAGGGACTTCTGGACCGTAATCCGGATCCGACGGAAGAGGAGATTAAATATGCGCTTCGCAATAACTATTGCCGCTGTACCGGCTATGTGAAGATTATTGCGGCTGTAAAGCTGGCGGCAAAGATCATGCGTGCCGGTAAGATTCCGGCGGCAGGTGCGGATGACTGGCTGCTTGGTTCAAGGGTACACAGACTGGATGTGGAGGAGAAGGTACTGGGCTATGGCAAATATCCGGATGATTACTATCTGGATGGCATGTGTTATGGTACGGCGCTCAGAAGTAAGTACCCGAGAGCAAGAGTTTTGTCGATTGATACAACAGCGGCGAAGGCTCTGCCGGGGGTTATTGATGTTTTTACGGCAGCAGATATCCCAGGAGAGAATAAGATCGGCCATTTGAAGCATGATCAGTATACAATGATCCCGGTAGGCGGATTGACGCATTATCTGGGAGATGCCATTGCACTTGTGGCAGCAGAAGACATGGAGACGGCAGAGAAGGCAAAGAAGCTCATTAAGGTTGAATATGAAGTACTGCCGGCTGTACATAATATTCAGGAAGCGGCTGCGGAAGGTGCACCCCTTGTATTTGACGAGGAGACAACCAATGTTCAGGCCTATAAACATGTCAGCAGAGGCAATGCAGAAGAAGCCATTAGTAAGGCGGCGCATGTGATTTCTCATCATTTTGAGACGCCATGGACGGAACATGCATTTTTGGAACCGGAATGCGCAGTGGCTTATATCGATGATGACGGGGATGTCATGATCATTTCCACAGACCAGTCTGCTTATTGCACATTCCATGAAAGCAGTCTGATGCTTGGCACAGACAAGGTGAAGTGCCAGAATGCCCTTGTGGGCGGCGGTTTTGGAGGCAAGGAAGATATGACAGTTCAGCATCTTGCTGCATTGATTACTTATCTGACGAGACGTCCGGTCAAAGTCCGTCTGACAAGAGCGGAATCTCTGCTGATCCATCCGAAACGTCATCACTTTGAGATGGATTTTACCATGGGTTGTGATGAAGAAGGCCATATTATGGGAGTCAAGGCGAAAGTGGTTTCTGATACAGGTGCTTTTGCATCCCTTGGCGGGCCGGTACTGGAACGTGCCTGTACCCATGCAGCAGGTCCCTACGCCTATGAGCATTTTGAGATCGAAGGAAGGGCTTATTATACCAATAATCCGCCGGCGGGCGCCTTCAGAGGCTTTGGTGTGACTCAGACGTGCTTTGCCACAGAGACACTGCTGAATATGATGGCAGATGAGATTGGTATTACACCTTGGGAGATCCGTTACCGCAATGCCATTCGTCCGGGAGGTGTTCTTCCGAATGGGCAGATCGTAGATGAATCCACAGGTCTTGTAGAGACACTGGAGGCTGTGAAGGAAGAATATGAAGCCGCGCTGGCTGCAGGCAAACCGGTGGGTATCGCCTGTGCGATGAAGAATGCCGGTGTTGGTGTTGGTATTCCTGACTGGGGTCGTGTGAAGCTGATTGTTGAGGAGGATGCAAAGCTCCATATTTATTCCGGGGCCTCCTGTATCGGTCAGGGACTTGGAACAGTGCTTGTGCAGATGACTGTGACGAATACAGATCTTACGAGAGATGATATTGTTTATGAGCGAAGCAATACATGGATCGCACCGGATTCAGGAACGACATCCGGTTCAAGACAGACTATGATCACCGGTGAAGCCTGCAGGAGAGCCTGTGAGAAGCTGATGGAAACAAAGGGCAGCGATAAGTCATTAAAGGATTTGATCGGTCAGGAATTCTATGGGGATTATCTTGCAAAGACGGATCCGCTGGGGGCAGATGTGCCGAATCCTGTTTCACATGTGGCCTATGGTTATGCTACGCAGGTTTGCATTCTTAATGAGAAGACAGGTAAGATCGACCGGATGATTGCAGCCCATGACGTGGGCAAGGCTGTCAATCCATTGTCTTGCGAAGGACAGATCGAGGGCGGCGTGGTGATGTCCATAGGTTATGCGGTGCGTGAGAAGTATCCGATTGATGAGAACTGCAAGCCTGTTGAGAAATACGGTTCCATTGGACTTTTCAGAGCCCATGAGATACCGAAGATCGATGCCATTGTCATTGATAAACCGGGGTTAAATGTTGCCTGCGGTGCCATCGGTATCGGTGAGATCACGTCCATACCGACTGCGCCGGCCATCACAGATGCCTATTACCGTTATGATGGCAGCAGACGTTATGTTCTGCCGATTGACAATACCCCTTATGAGAGGAAGGAATAAATATGGCTGTTAAGAAAAAATTTCCTTATCGTTCGGCATTGGTGGCTTGTAATAGAGGATGTCATGTACAGGAAGGACAGAGCTGCGAAAATGGCTGTATCGGCTGCGGCATCTGCGTGTCAGTCTGTCCGTTCCAGGCCATTGCCATCAATGAGAATGGTGTGGGAGAAGTAGATGATGCAGAATGTGATTCCTGCGGCAAATGCGGGCGAGAATGTCCGAAACAGGTGAT
>ENA-UOJD01002864-UOJD01002864.1-human-gut-metagenome-genome-assembly--contig:-P48-NODE-2864-length-13484-cov-52.457071_pt1 | contig 13484 bp, 23 predicted proteins | sample MGYA00242342_ERZ723889 | MGnify/ENA metagenome assembly ERZ723889
GGCCGCTTGCAGACGCGCCAGTATCAGGACAAGAACGGTCAGAACCGCACAGCCGTCGAAATCGCGGCCCAGAACGCGAGTTTCTGCGGCAGTAAGGAAAGTACCAGCCCTGCCACGCAGAACGCCGCACAGCGCCCCGCAGCCCCCTCACAGCGCACGCAGGGCATGCCAGACGTTTCCTATCCTTCCGGCCAGTCTGACGACTATGCCCTCATTGAGGATGAGGGAGATTTGCCGTTCTAGGAGGTGCGCGTCATGAAAGAAAGAACGAATGAAAGAAAGAAGCCAAGCCAGCTTGACCAGATTTTAACCGTGCTGGAATCCGGCCGCACATTGACCGCACTGGATGCACTCGAGGACTTCGGATGCAGCCGCCTTGCCTCCCGCATCACAGACCTAAAGCGCCGGGGCGTCCCGGTAGCCTCCCGTATGGTACAGCGCCGCAACCGCTACGGCAAACTGTGCCGCGTCGCTGAATATTACATGGAGTGTTGAAAAATGGCTAACGAGGGTTACATAAAGCTGTACCGCCGCATGATGAAGTGGGGCTGGTATACCGATACACCCACAAAATGCGTGTTTCTGCACTTGCTGTTTCTGGCTTGCTATGAGCCGTGCTACTACAAAGGCGTCCAACTAGAACCAGGTCAGGCCGTTTCCTCTATCCGTCAAATTTCAACAGATACTGGCATAAGTGTTCAATCTGTCCGCACTGCCATAAACCATCTAAAATCAACACAAGAAATAACACAGTGCGAACATGGTAAATTTAGCGTATTTACGGTAAATAATTACAGTGACTACCAATGCGCCAACACAGAAACTAACAAACAGGTAACACAGAACCAACACAGTGCTAACACAGACCCTTATATAAAGAAGAATAAAGAAGTTAAGAATACCCCCTATAATCCCCCACAGGGGGACGAGGGTATGCCCGTTTCAAAGCGGTTTGTTCCCCCTACTCCTGAAGAAGTCGCCGCCTATTGTCAGGAGCGCCATAACGGCATTGACGGAAGCGAATTCTGCGACTTCTACACAAGCAAGGGTTGGAAGGTAGGCAAGAACCAAATGAAAGACTGGAAAGCCGCAGTGCGCATATGGGAGCGCAACCGCCAGCAGACGGCCACGACGGAAAGGAAGTGGATTGATTGAACCCGACACCGGAACAATGCGTTATCGGCGCAATGGTCTACGCGCCGGACAGCATCCTCTACTGCATCGACCATCTAAGCGAAAGCGATTTTGCGGACGGTGCCTGCGCCGCCACATTCGCTGAGATAAAATCCATGTACACCACACGCGGGTACTTCGCACAGGATGACTATGTGCTCATGAAGAACCGCGAGACCGCCGCAGTATGTGCCGCATCGCTTCCCTCTATCAGTGGTTACCGCAAATTCGTTGCCGCTGTCAAGGATGCCTCTCAGCGCCGCAGAGCCGCCCGAATTGGCCTTCAAATTGCAGATGCCGGAAAGAGTGTCGATGACATGCGCGGCCTGTCTGCGGCCCTCTCTGACGTCCTCACAGAGGGCAGCGTCGATAACCGCTGCATGACCGTTGCAGAGGTCGCAGGCAAGTGGCTCATGGAGCAGAACGACAAGACAGACCACAGCATCAAGACCGGTCTCGGCGCGCTGGATAGGCGCTGCTCTATCCGTCAAATTTCAACAGATACTGGCATAAGTGTTCAATCTGTCCGCACTGCCATAAACCATCTAAAATCAACACAAGAAATAACACAGTGCGAACATGGTAAATTTAGCGTATTTACGGTAAATAATTACAGTGACTACCAATGCGCCAACACAGAAACTAACAAACAGGTAACACAGAACCAACACAGTGCTAACACAGACCCTTATATAAAGAAGAATAAAGAAGTTAAGAATACCCCCTATAATCCCCCACAGGGGGACGAGGGTATGCCCGTTTCAAAGCGGTTTGTTCCCCCTACTCCTGAAGAAGTCGCCGCCTATTGTCAGGAGCGCCATAACGGCATTGACGGAAGCGAATTCTGCGACTTCTACACAAGCAAGGGTTGGAAGGTAGGCAAGAACCAAATGAAAGACTGGAAAGCCGCAGTGCGCATATGGGAGCGCAACCGCCAGCAGACGGCCACGACGGAAAGGAAGTGGATTGATTGAACCCGACACCGGAACAATGCGTTATCGGCGCAATGGTCTACGCGCCGGACAGCATCCTCTACTGCATCGACCATCTAAGCGAAAGCGATTTTGCGGACGGTGCCTGCGCCGCCACATTCGCTGAGATAAAATCCATGTACACCACACGCGGGTACTTCGCACAGGATGACTATGTGCTCATGAAGAACCGCGAGACCGCCGCAGTATGTGCCGCATCGCTTCCCTCTATCAGTGGTTACCGCAAATTCGTTGCCGCTGTCAAGGATGCCTCTCAGCGCCGCAGAGCCGCCCGAATTGGCCTTCAAATTGCAGATGCCGGAAAGAGTGTCGATGACATGCGCGGCCTGTCTGCGGCCCTCTCTGACGTCCTCACAGAGGGCAGCGTCGATAACCGCTGCATGACCGTTGCAGAGGTCGCAGGCAAGTGGCTCATGGAGCAGAACGACAAGACAGACCACAGCATCAAGACCGGTCTCGGCGCGCTGGATAGGCGCTGCTCTATCCGCCCCGGACAGATGGTCGTTGTCGGCGGCAGGCCCAGTGCAGGCAAGACCGCGCTCGGTTTGCAGATGGCGTTGCAATTTGCCAAAGACGGCAAAAAGGTCTGCTTCTTCTCCTATGAGACAGACCAGGTCGGTTTGTTTGATAAGCTCATTTCCTGCTTTGCCCTTATCCCGATGGAGGAGGTCGTCTTTAAGCGCCGTGCCCCGCAGGATGAAGAATACGCCAAGGCGTGCGCAACTATCAGCAGCCTGCCGCTATGGCTCATCAATGCAGGCGGCCAAAATGTCGCATGGGTATCGGCTACCGCAGCCGCCAAACAGGCAGATGTCATCATCGTGGACTATCTGCAACTGATTCCCGGCAGGGGCAACAGCAGGTATGAGGTGGTCACAAACATTTCAATGCAGCTGCACACCCTCGCCCAGACAACAGGCCGCCTTGTCGTGGCGCTCGCCCAGATAAACCGCGGCGGCGTGGACGCACCGAAGGTGCAGGACCTCAAAGAATCCGGCCAGATAGAGCAGGACGCAGATGCGATCATCCTTTTGGGCAAAGGCGAAACTGAATACTATTTCTCCCTTGCCAAGAACAAGCGCGGCATTACAGGCGATTTGCACATCGCCTTTGACGGAAACTACCAACGATTTATGGAGATGACGGACTATGACTGATAAAGATTTTCTGTTCAAGATTGCGTTTGCCGAGCTGGCCTATGCAACCAACCTGCGCAGCGCCGCTAAAGAGAAACTTGAAAAGGCCGCTGTTATTATGGGCAACGCGCAAAAGCACCAGCAAGAGGCCCTGCACACCGATGAAGTATGAAATCATCACCTATTCCCGCTCTACCGGCGACATCACCCACTCCAAGCGCCTGTATTCCACACGTTGGAATGCCGAAGCCGCCCTGCGCACCGCAGGTTACACCCAAAATCAAAACCTGCCGGATATATGGTACAGCGAGAAGTACTACGCGAAAGTAAAGGAGATAGCACCGTGAGCCAAAAATACATTATCTCCCTGCCCCCTATTACCAAAAAGAACTCCCAGCAAATCCTTACCAACCACCGCACCGGCAAGCCGTTTATCGCCCCCAGTAGGCAGTACAAGAAGTACGAACAGGCCGCTATGTGGTATCTCACCCCAAAGCCGAAAGCCCCGCTGTCGGGGCGCTACCGCGTCGCCACGGTATTCTATATGCCGACCCGCCGCAAAGTAGACCTCACGAACTTAATGGAGGCTGCCCATGACACCCTTGTCGCCGCCAAAATCCTTGCAGACGACAACAACACCATTATCGCCAGCGTGGACGGTTCCCGCGTGATGTACGACAAAGAGAACCCCCGCACCGAAATCTTTATTGAAGAATTGGAAGTGTAACCCATGAAAGCCAGACTTCATCCCACCCCTGCCATGCAGAAGGCCATAGACGCCTATGCAGAAGCTAAAATTCAGGGCATCCAGAGCCGTGCGCAGGAAGCTGTCATGAAGGAGCGGAACGACATTGCCACCCGCGCCACCTATCTGTGTCTGCTGGCGTGCTATCAGGTCGGTCTTTCTCCCCGCACCCTGAAACGGATTCAGGATGCAATGACAGGCCCCGTTGCTGATAAATACGACGAGTACCGCAATGACCAGCTTGCCGACCTATGGGCGCAGGTAACGTTGCAAAGCATCGGCATTGAAGCACCCAAAACAAAGGAGCCGCTATGACCACAACAAAATTCTGCAAGACATGCGGGAAAATTATGTGGGACGTACAGCCCACAAAGCGCTATTGCGATTCCTGCATCCGCAAGCGCAATATCAAAAGCACGCAGGCAGCTTACCAGCGCCGCAAGGATGCCGGTGTTTTGAAAAAAGGCAAGAAACCCGCCGCGCATCCCTGCCTGAAGAAAACCATAAAACCAATTGAGCAATGTGTCCGCGAAGCCGCCGCCATTGGCCTGACCTATGGGCAGTATGTAGCCCGAGGGCTGGATAAGGAGTGAGACTATGGACGCTGTTGAATTTTACCAGACGGTAAACAGGATATGCAAAAATAAAGATTGCAATGAATGCCCTGTTTATAAAAATAACACGTGCTGCATGATTGGGTTCGATGACGATTCAGTTAAAAGCATTGAAGAAACGATTTCAAAAGTCGAGCAATGGGCAAAAGACCACCCCGTAAAGACCCGCCAGAGCGAGTTCTTGAAGATGTTTCCTAATGCAGCAATAGATGAAGATAATGGAATTTTGTGTATTAAACCTTGCACCATTGATGAAAGCATTGGATGCACAAATGGAAAAGGCTGCGACGACTGCTACCGCAAATACTGGCTTGCGGATGTAACCGACAATGACTAACATCACAACCCTACGTCCAGGCGAGCACTTTATGTTCAAAAATTTTGAATGGGTCTGCCTTGACCAGAACCACCCTGACGGCGGTGTGCTGGCAATTATGGCAAAGACGTGGGCAAAAGACGTAAAATTCTGTCCAAGTGATAAATTTGCAGACGAAAGGGGCAACTGGAATAACTACCGCACCAGCAATGTGCGTGGAATTTTATCTGGTATGGCGAACGCTGTTTTTGACGAAAAATGTCTACTGTCACATACCGTTTACCTTGTTGCCTACAACGGCGACCGCGCCTATGGTGCTGCGGAAGACCCTGTTTTCATCCTGACCTGTGACGAGTACCGCAAGTACCGTGAGTTCATCCCGCACTACGATAGCTTGATTTGGACTGCAACGCCGTGGTGGTGCGGAGACAGGGACACGGGCAACACTTCCCTCGTTCGCGTCGTGCGCACTACGGGGCAGTTGAGCTACTACAGTGCGTATTGTAGTGTTTCCGTCGTCCCGGCTTGTATTCTCAATCCCGCATCCCTCAATCTGCACCAGAGCATGGCATTTGTAGAGGAGGTATCAGAATGAACACAACAATAGGCTGCCCGATTCCGGGCGCAAGCCAGCCGAAAGAACCGGTGCGGTTGATTGACATTAAAGAAATCTTACAATATGACGGTGCACATTTTACATGGTCTGGCGGCAAGAATTTACTTTCTGAACAGAAAGCCGCCTATGCGCGTGGTTACGACGCCGGGATGAAATTCATCGTAGACGAAGCCAAGAAAGCACCTGTCATCGACCCCGAATCCCTGCGACCTACAGCAAAGTGGATAAGCCTCGAAATGATATACGGACCTGGCTTCTTCCAGTGCTCTGCTTGCGATGAATACGTAGAAATCCCGAGAGACAAGGATATGGAATATTGCCCCTATTGCGGCAAAAGGATGGTGAACGCAAATGAGTGAATGGATAAGCGTTAAAGACAGACTGCCAGCCAAACACGAACACGTACTTATCTACGATTCTGTTTGTCACAACATTTATATGGCATGGAGAGACGACGATTTGGACGTATGGTTCAGTGAGGAATATTTACCAGACTTTGTAAATGTCACTTACTGGATGCCACTTCCCGAACCCCCGGAGGTGACCACATGACCATTATCCTTGTTATCGCCGCCGTCTGCGTTTACGACCTGTGCGGCCTGCTCGCCGTCCTGTACATCAACCACACAGACCGAATGGACACCGTAGACGGCGCAGACAACGTTATTGTCCTTATCTTCTGGCCGCTGCTGGTTGTAACCCGCATCGGCATTGCATGTTATAGAATCATAAGGAGGCTTATAAAATGACTTCTACACCAGCAGGCAACACACAGCGTCAAAAATGGATGGAAAAATACGCCGCCTATCAGAAAGCCTTCATCGAGGCCCGCGATAAATTCTATGAATCCAACGCCGCCATGTCGGCTCACCCTGCCGATGGTATGCCAAAAGGCAACACCCGCTCTGACCAGGTGGCCCGCCTGGCAGAGAGGTACGATAAAGCCTATGCCCGGTACTGCCGTGCCCGCGCCGAGATGAACACGGCCTATTCCAAGCGGCACGAAGCTATGAATCCACTCAACTCCGACCAGCAATCTGTCCTGAACGCCATTTACTTTGAGGGCAAATCACGCCGCGATACAGCAAAAGAACTGAACCGTTCTGATTTCTGGGTACGCGTCCAGGAACGCACCGGCCTGTTTCTTTTAGAGCTTCCTTCCGGTTGGGAGCTTGATATTCTCCCCTGACACAGCAAAGCCCGCAACTGTCGAGAAATCCTCGTCAGCTGCGGGCTGATTTTTTATTCCTGTACCGCCGCAATATTGTGGTAGTAACGCCCGGCCTTATCCTCCGGCGCGTCCTTGTCCTCCAAAAACGCCGCCGCAAGGTCTGCGTAAAACTCCGGTCTGTCCACGCTGTTTTTGCGTGCAGCCTTGCAGTAATCGCTGTACATCATGTTCATCACAGCGGCCCACTTCCAAAGCTCGCAGGTCACACCGCGCGGCTCCATATAGGGCCGCGTCTGTTCCAAATCCCAGTGTGCCCCATAGCTGCCGTCCTCGTTCTTCATGTTGTACATCCAGCTCATGGCATCTTCTTTGGTAAGCTCTTCGTCCCCGCTGCCGCTGCACTTGGCGCACTCTTTAACATGCTCCCAGCATTCCAGCATTGAGGTCAACACCGCCACGCTGCGCTCATTCACAGGGTAATGCTCAATGAACTCGTCAATCTCGTGTTCCAGCTTTACCTTGTAGTCTTTGAACTTCTCCATTGTGTGCACCTCATGCCAGCTTTACAACGCTGGCGCAAACGTGGGTCACAGTCCCGGCCACGCCGCTCAGCACGGCGCTGGTCGTCGGCGTGCTGCCGCAGCATACAGGGATGTACACGACAGTTTCCGCATGGAAAGTGGAAACTTCGTTCGCGGCCACTGTCGCGCTTGCCGTCATGCAGGGCAGCGCAGCGGTATCCTTCATACCTTGCAGCACTTCCGTGCCGGCGGCTCCGGCGGTAAAGGTCACGTCGTAGCTGATGCGGTATAACCCACTATGCCGGATGATAAATCCGCCTGCGTTCGTGTCGATGCTGCACCCGGTATCTGTGTTCAGGATGCCCAGTACATTGACGGGCGTTGCGGTAGCGGCCATCGTCTGTGCCGTGTTGTTGTAGGCGTTCTGTGCGCTCTTGAAATGGGGATTTTTCAGCCTTTCATTGCAAGCCATAAAACTATACTCCTTTCCTCAAAAAAGCCCGCACAGCGCTTGCCGTGCGGGCTGACGCTGTTACAGCGATTATGCGCAGCCGCCGCAGCCACAGAACGGGCTAGGGCCTGCCGTGTAGGTGTAGCCGTTGGGGTAACGCACAACGCCGTACATGCGATTGTCCATCTGCAAGGCATTTACCTTGTCGCGCAGCTGCTGAATCTCGTTGGCCTGCATCAGCGCACGGGTCTGCTCGCCTTCGGCGCGGATTGCATTCGTGATGTCGCAGGTCTGGCGGTCCATCTGTGCGGACAGGTTGGCCGTCGCAAGCCGGTTCTCGCAGCAGCAACTTGCAATCTGCTGCTGGATATTATTGCCGGTCTGCATTACGGTCTGGTTCAGATTGCTCTGGCCCAGCGCCACTTCCTTGCCCAGCTGGCCGATGTTGCCCTGCATCTCGTAGCCAAGATTGCAGACACCGTTGCCCAGATTTGCGATTCTGTCGTTCAGCTGGCCGAACTGCTGGCCAAACAAAATCTCCTGCTGGCTGGCAGCGGTGGCATACTGGCCAAACTCGCCCTGCCGGTTGCCCCAGAAGCCGCCGCCCATGAAGCAGAACAGGAACAAAATCACGATTCACCATGCGCCGTTTCCGCCGAAGCCGTTGCCGTCACCGGTTGCCGCGCGCAGGTCACTCAAAGAGTACCCATTGTCCATAGTATCCAATCCTTTCGTAAGATTTGTATTTATAAACCGTGTCGACCCGGCTTATATCAGTAAAATATACCCTTGAACTGTTCCGCCTGCTGTTTCAGCTGCTCAAACTGCTGCTGGCTCATTTGCCCATCAGCAAGCATCTGCTCCACGATTTTCTGCGGGTCTTTCCCCTGCATCTGCTGTTTGAACTGCATAAACTGCTGCACCACGTTCATCGGGCTATTTGGCATTGCGCTTTTCCCCATTGCCTGTAGAATCGGATTTGCCATTGAGCATCTCCTCCAATCGTTTCACACGGTTTTCCAGGCTGTTCACGTCCACCGGCGGTGCGGCCTGGTACGGGGTAATGGTGTAGGGGGTCTGCATACCGTAGTTATTCCAGTACATCCCGCTCACCTCGTCTTTCTGGTTTCATTGTACTACAATCCATCCCGCGCCGTAGGCAATTCCCACGCCAGTATCACGTCACTTTTGCGCCAAAACAAAAAAAGCGGGCAGCCACCCCTAAGGATAGCTGCCCGCTTATCACCGCAGTCTATTTTTTATGTTGCGCACCCTGCGATTCACCGTGCGTTCGCTGCAATACATCTCGGCTGCGATCTCGGCATTGCGCCGCCCATGCCGCCGCATATCCAGCACTTCCCGCTCATCGTCCGTCAGGCTGAATACAAGCTCGTCATACTCCGCCCGGTTCATGCAAAAATCAAACTTCATACAGCACCTCAAAACGGGTTTTTCTTGCCCCACTGCTTGTTAGTTTTCGCCAGATACGCGCGCCGCATCTCGTTCGTCAGGTCCATTTCCTTCAAACGCGCTACAGCTTCGGCCTTATCGGCTTTGCCGTTGCCGTTCGTGTCGGGGATGGTAGCCCGGTAGTTTACCCAGTCACGCAGCGCATCTGCGCCGTAGCTCTGGTAAATCTCTGCACCGGCCTTGTCGGCATACGTGCCGCCCTTTTCCGGGTACTTGCCGTTCTTGTCCTTCTTGTAGTACGCTGCCAGATAGGCCCTTGCAAAGTCGTCTCCGCTCAGGCCGTATTTCTGCATCCCGTAACCGACTGTAAACTTGTCCGGTGTCTGGTCATCGTCCAGCGTCTTTGCCACAGCACTGTAAGCCTGCATGTAGGCGGTGACCGCCTTGTCTCCGGCAAGGTTGCTGATGTTGTGCACAGTGCTGTCATCGTCAGTGCTGTCTACAAAGTTGCTTACTGCATCATCGCCAAACTGCGAATAGAGCGTATTCCACTTCTCCACGGTGTTCAGTGTCGCATCATCGTTGCCGCTCGTCTCCCGCTTTTCATCGCGCACAAGGTCAGTGGCGTTCTTCATCAGCACATACTGGCTGAATCCTTCCGCGCCGCCGTCCCGGTATGCCTCGTACTCCTTCGCGTTCACACCGCTCACACCGTCACCCACAGCGGCCACGCCGCCAGCGGTCTTGGCTACCGTATAGGCATCCTGCACAAGTGCGCTCTGCTGGTCTTCCGGCAGCTGCAAAAACATGCTGTTCTGCCGCAGCTCGTCAATCAGGTCATAGGCTGTCTGCCCGCTTGTCTTGGCATACTCGGTCTTTTCCTCCGGGGTCATGTAATACCCCTCGCCGTCCACCTTAATTTGGCTGCTGGCCTTCTCCGGCAAGACATGGCTGTCGTTTGTGCTGTCGTACAGTTCTTGCAGATACTCGTCAACCGGGGTAATGTTTTCGGCGCTCACATAACCGGGGCTAAGCATGTTGTACGCACCGCGCAAGAACATCCCTTCCGCTGAATCGTCCGTCCCGTCAAGACTCGCCTCTTCGCGGCCCCACTGGTCAATGTACGGCTCGTTGTTCTTGCTCAAGCCCGGGATTTTATTCTCCATCTTGCGGATATTGTACCCAATATCCCGCTCGGTCTTTGTGTCGCCCCCGCCGTAGCTGCTGCGCCGGGTATCGTCCACCGTCCGCGCCACCTGTCCTAAAGCCGTAGGCACAAACTGGTTAGCAAAGCTGCCCAGTGCGCTTGTTGCAAGCGTTGCCAACTTGTCATTGGAATCTGCATAGCTTACACTGTCCAGCGTGTCATTCAAGCCTTGCAGCATCGTGGTTTCCAGTACGGGCTGCGTTATCTGGCGCATCTTGTCCAGCGTCTGCGTCAAATTAAACCCTCCGCCGTCTTCCTGGTCTTTAGCAATCTGCGCACCAATCAGCAGCGGCACGCTCGACGGGCTCGCCCAGTCTAGCGTGTAAGTCCCTTTCCCTGGTATTTTTACGGCATAATTCTGGTCGCCCAGCATTTCACTGTAGTTGTCGGCGCGGTCATCTCCGCTCGCGCCGCCGGTCAGCATACCATTCTTGGCAAGCAGATAACCGGCCCCCAAAATTGCTGTGCCAGTTACGCCCTTTGCTGCAGCGTCCATTACCCGCGTTGCACCCTGACCGGTTGCCCCACGGTAGACCGCTTCTACTGCTCCGCCGATGGGGTTGTACTCCAATGCGTTCTTTGCAATGTTGATGGGCGTTTTCTTAAACGGCAAAATGCCTTCCGTAACCGCATAGGCAATCTGCCCGGCAGGGCCATGTCTCCGCGTATCGTTTGAGAAATTGCGGAACGCCGTGCTCAAAAAGTTGTCTTCGTGGAATGTAGCTTCCCGCGCATCTTCAAGCGCTTGCGCCGCAGCTTGCCGCAGTACAGACCGGCTGTGCTCATCCGTAGCGTCAAAAATGCTGCTGTCATACCCGCGCGCTTTTAAAAAGCTCGCCATGCTGTTGCCGAACGCGCTGCGCAAAAAGAAATTATCCTCTGCTTCCAGCGCGCCGCCGTTGATGTCGCTTAAACGCCCGATTGCTCGCCCAACAGGCGTGGCGTAGGTGTTTCGTGCGGCTTGCAGCCCGGTATCCATGTTCCAGCGGCCATCCTGATACAGTATGCTGTACATCTGGTTATCCGCGTAGTCTCTGGCGCGGTTTACCATTCGCCGTCCATCCGAAGTCAGCATTGTGCCGACAGCTTTCGTGCGTTCGTTCTGCGGCAAGGCAAGCTGCATCACGCCCGCAATATTGTCCTTTGCGCGCGTTACCGTGCCCATCATGACATTGCCCATCATGTTACGGATATGCGTACGGCTGTTGCCAAGCATGCACAGGTAACGGATGTTATTCAGTCTGTCTGCAAACCCGCGCGCAGGCATATAGTTTGCCATGCGCCCGTAAACGCTCATCTCAAGGTCGTAACGCTCCCGGCTGTCCGGCATGTCCGAAATCCGGCGGAAAGTGTCAACGGCATAGTCTAAATCTTCCTGGCTTAAATCGCCGATGCCAAGGGCCTGCCGTGCAAACGCGCCGTAAATGTCTTCAACAGTGCCGCCTGCCTGCAGTCTGGCTGCGGCAGCTCTGGCCTGTTCCTCGTTGATGTTTACGTTGCGTGCGCGGCCCATGCGTTGAATTTGCTCGGCCATATACTCAAGCTGGTCGCGCACATCATCACCGGTGTCCACGCCCTGACTATGCACAAAGGCCGTGAACTCATCATCCATCGGCCCATTCATCGTGTCGGCAACTTCTTGCGCTACATCGTGCAGCTGTTGACCCTGCCGCGTATTGGCAAAGCGGTCAACACTGTTCTGTGTGTACTGCTCAAACCGCCGGATTCCGCTGTATTCGTCAGGCTGCGCATATCGTCCAGAGACAAGCGCCTGTCCGGCCTTGCTCTGTCCGGCACTTACGGCACGGTTGATATTCGCAATTTGGGCTTTCACTACATCGGCTTCCGCACTGCCTTCCGGGAGTTCTGCCAAACGCTGGCGCAGCTGTTCTGCCGCATGACTGCCCGCGTACACATCGGAAGCATCCCATTGCCCATTCTGGATTTTCCTGTTCAGCTCATCTGCCACTGTGCGCCCGGCTCCGGTCACACTGCCGGTCTGCTGCACAAGTACATCAAAATCCTGCGATGCCGTGTCCCTGCCCTCTGCCCGGCTGTAAACAGTGTGCGTCTGCTCGCCAATGCCAATCCCTGCAGCGGTTTGCTCGTCCATATCTCCGCGCATAACACGCTGGTTCGCGTAGTCCTGATTTAACACTTCATTGCGGTTATACTGTGTGCTTTCCGCGCCAACAGCATGTGCAGGCACACTATCACTGCCGTTCAGCGGGCGGGCCGCAACGCTCTGTGCCCTACTGTCCTGCAAGGAAGCGGCGGCATCCGCTGTGTCCGTACCGCCAAACATCCTGTCGTAAACGCGGCGGGTGTAGTCCGGCATATTGCTGTCAAAGCCCTGCACCTCAAGCCAGTCCGTAAAGTCCTCCGTGCCAGCCTGCCGCCCGGTGGGGCCGTCCAGAATCATGTCACGATAATAGTCTGCCGTCGCAGCCGCCTGGTCGGTATCCACCAAAGCCACGCGGTTGCTGGCCGCTACAGCGGAAAGCAGGTCATCCACGCCGGAACCGCTCACGCCAGTTCCCATGTCGGCAAGCTCCATCAGGGCAGTGTCATACGGTAAACCACTCGTGGTAGAAAAATTTGTCCCGTTCTGGAAGTTGTACTGCTGGATGTTCTTCAAGCCGCTGGTATACAAAATATCCCCCGCCGCCTGCTCGTCCAGACGGATGGGGGTGCTTTTAAAGTAATCCCGCAGCGTTGCCGTCGCCTCGTCCACAGGCCCCGCAAAATCGCTGTCCTTCACAATGCCAAGGGCAATGTCCTTTGCTTCGTCTGCCATGCTCTCGCGCGTCGCGCCGCTCTGCATACGGCTGTACAAATCTTCAATGCGGCGGGTATAAACGCTGCGTCTGTCCTTGCCGGTTATTGATTTTGCCCATTCAGCCACCGTTCCAGCGTCCGGCGCATCAGGGCCTTGTACTCCTCGTCCGTTGCCATCCGCGGCGCTACCAAGCCCTGCTGTACCAGTCTGTCCAGCAAGCCCGCTTCCACCTCCTCCGGGTTGCGGTTCATAGCCTGCGCCAGTGTCAGCGTTGAGGGAAACGTCTGCTCGAACGCCTGCTCCCAGGTTGTCATTCTGAACACCTCCATTTACTTCATTGTAGCCGGCGGCGC
>ENA-UOJD01002880-UOJD01002880.1-human-gut-metagenome-genome-assembly--contig:-P48-NODE-2880-length-13401-cov-13.884460_pt1 | contig 13401 bp, 11 predicted proteins | sample MGYA00242342_ERZ723889 | MGnify/ENA metagenome assembly ERZ723889
ACCGACTACGACCTGACCCAGCACCAGACCGTGTCCGGCAAGGACCTGACCTACTTCGACCCCGAGACCAACGAGCGCTACATCCCCTATGTGGTCGAGCCGTCCCTGGGCGTGGAGCGCAGCGTCCTGGCCGTGCTGGTGGACGCCTACGACGAGGAGGTCGTGGACGCGGAGAAGAACGACGTCCGCGTGGTGCTGCACCTGCACCCGGCCCTGGCCCCCTACAAGGCCGCCATCCTGCCCCTGAGCAAGAAGCTCTCCGAGCCCGCCCGCAAGATCTACGAGGACCTGTCCAAGGAGTGGATGCTGGACTTCGACGAGACCGGCTCCATCGGCAAGCGCTACCGCCGCGAGGACGAGGTGGGCACGCCCTTCTGCATCACCGTGGACTTCGACACCGTGGGCGATGCCGAGCACGCCGGCGACAACTGCGTCACCGTCCGCGAGCGCGACACCATGGAGCAGGTGCGTATCCCCATCAGTGAGCTGAAGGCCTATCTGGCCGAGAAGCTGGCCTATTAAGCGTAAAAAAAGAAAGCCCCGCGGGGCTTTCTTTTTTTGCTCACATATCCACGATCTGCAATTCGCTCTCGTCCACCTTCTGCATGTCCTTCTTGTTCATCATGTCGTACATACAGGGCACCACGAACAGCGTCATCAGCGTGGCGTACAGCAGTCCGCCGATACAGACCACGGCGATGGGCTGCATCAGCGCCGTGCCGGCGTTTTTCGCCGTGGCGGTGACGATCAGGCCCAAAATCGTGGTCAGACTGGTCATCAGGATCGGCCGCAGGCGGGTCACGCCCGCGTCGATGATCGCCTCCCGGCGCTCCATGCCGGACAACCGCTGCTGGTTGATGTAATCCACCAGCACGATACCGTTGTTGACGATGATGCCCACCAGCATCACAAAGCCGATCAGGCTGATGACAGATACCTCGATCCCCGCGATCAGCAGGGCCAGGAAGCCGCCGGTAAAGGCCAGCGGGATGGTAAACATGACGATGAACGGGGACTTCAGCGACTGGAACTGTGCCACCATGATGAAGTACACCAGCACCACGCCCAGCAGCAGCATCAGCAGCAGCTGGCTCATGGCCTCCATGATCTGCTCGTTCTCTCCGTTGAATTCCGCGGTGACGCCCTCCGGCAGCGTCAGACCGCTGACGGCCTGCTGCGCCGCGGAGGTCACGTGGGTGACGTTGTAGCCATCGGCGATGGCGGCGGTCACGGTAACGCACCGGCGCTGCTGGTCACGGGAGATGGTGTTCATGGACACCGTCTCCGTCACGGTGGCCACATCGCCCAGCTTGAAGGTCTTGTCCTCCTCGCTGTCCCCGGTCAGCTGCCCCGCGGCGCTGCTGCCGGTCATGCCTGAGGCGCTGCCAGTCATGGCGGAGGACGCGCTGCTCTCCGCCGACAACTCCAGCTCCAGCAGGTTCTCCCGCTTGAGGACGCTGCCCTCCGCCGCGTCCACAGTCAGGTCCATGTCCTCGCTGTCCAGCGTCACATCAGAGACGCTGGCGCTGCTCTGCAGCGCCGCGGCGATCTGCATATACACCTGGGCCACGGTCAGCCCCTTCTCCGCCGCCGCCTTCCGGTCGATGGTCACCTGCAGCGCCGGGGCCGAGGCGTCCAGCCCGTCGCTGACCTCGCCGACGCCCTCCACCTGCTCCAGCCGCCGGGCGATGGTCCGGGCGCTGCTCTGCAGGTCCGTCATATCGCTGCCGAACACCTGCAGCGACACGCCGCTGCCGGTCATATAGCTCATCATACCGCTCATCACGCCGCTGGCCGTCACCTCACAGGGCAGGTCGGCACACAGCGTCTCGATCTCCTTCCCCGCCACAGAGCCGAAGGTCCCCTCCGGCATGGTGATGTAGCCCTCCACGTCATAGCTGCCGCCGGAGGCGCCGCCCATGGCACCGCCCATGTTCAGGCCGCCCATGGTGCCGCCGCCCATCATAAAGCCGGCATCCTGCACGTCGTCCACAGTCATCACCCGCTCCAGCACCTCGTCGGCCAGCCGTACCGCCTCCTCGCGGGAGGTGTCCTCCGGCATGGTGATGGTCAGGGACAGGTTGTTCATATCCATCTCCGGCATAAAGGTAAAGCCGCGGCGCAGGCACGCGCCGGCACTGGTCACCAGCAGCACCAGCGACAGCAGCAGCACGCCGGCCTTGTGGTCCAGCGAAAAAGCGATGGCCTTCCGATAGGCGGGATAGACCTTGTCCAGCAGGCCCGGCTTCTGCACCATGGGCCGGCGCAGCATACCGCTGGCCATCGCCGGCACCAGTGTCAGCGCCACCAGCAGGCTGGCCAGCAGCGAGTAGGTGATGGTCAGCGCCAGGTCGGTGAACAGCTGGCGGGTCAGGCCCTCTACGAACACGATGGGCGCGAACACGCACACGGTGGTCAGGGTAGAGGCCGTCACCGCGCCCAGCACCTGGCCCGCGCCGGACACCGCCGCCTGAATGATGGTGGCGCCCTTGGCCCGCAGGCGGTAGATATTCTCAATGACCACCACGGAGTTATCCACCAGCATACCCACCGCCACGGCCAGACCGCTCAGGGAGATCATGTTGATGGTCACGCCGGTGAAGTACATAAGTACGATGGCAAAGATCACGCTGACGGGGATAGATACCAGCGTGATGACCGTTGGCCGCCAATCCCGCAGGAACAGGTACAGAATGACTACGGAGAACAGCGCGCCCCACAGCAGCGACGAGGTGATGGTCTCCACGATCAGGTAGATATAGTCGCCCTGGTCCATCAGCGGCGCGAAGGACAATCCCTCGTACTGGCCCTCCAGCTCCTCGAACCGTGCGCTGATGTTATTGGACACCTCCGCCGTGGCGTAGTTGGACTGCTTGGTAAAGGTGATGAGAATGCCGTTGTCGCCGTTGACCTTGGTGTACAGCTCCCCGGCGTTGTCCGTGACCACCACGGTGGCGATGTCGCCCAGTGTCACCGGCTCGATGCCGTCCATGCCCAGGTCCAGCAGCACCATATCCTCCAGCTCCTGGCGGGAGGACACGTTCTCGCCCACGGATACCATGTATTTCACGCCGCTGTCGTCCTCAATGTACCCGGCAGGCATGGCGAAATTCTGTGCCGTCAGCAGCTGGCTGACGGCGGAGATGGACAGCATCCCGCCCACGTCCGTCTGGTCGGCGATGGACTTGTACGCCTCGTTGATCTGGTCCATGCCGGCCTCGATCTGGGTCATGGCCTCATCCAGCTGTATCTGCGCCTCCGTCAGCTGGGTAATGCCGTCGATCAGGGAGAGCGTCATGTCATAGACCTCACTGGTGACCTCCCGCTTCAGCTCGCCGCTTTCCAGATCCTGCATCAGCTTATCCAGCGTCGCGTTCAGCCGTTCCAGCGTCTTTTTCAGCTGCTCCAGCACCTCCTGCCCGGGCACGGTGATGGGCGGCTCACCGGGATTCGGATCCGGGTCTGGCCCCGGGATCTGGCCCCGGACCTCCTTCAGATATTCGTACAGCTTATCCACCGCCGCGCCCGCCTTGGCCGCCGCGCCGGCGGCAATGGCCTCCTTGGCCTCATCCAGCTGTGCCTGCCCCTTTTCCACCTGGTCCTTGGCCTTCTGCAGATCCAGCTTCGTCTTGTTCAGTTCGGTACGCACCGCATCCGCCAGCTTCTCCGACAGGGCGTCCAGCTTGGCCTCGTCCAGGATCACATGGGCCTCCCGGGTCACGGCGCCGCTGACCGAAATGCTGGCCACGCCGGACACGCCCTCCAGCTTGGGGGACAGCTCTCCGGTGACGAAATCGCTGAGCGCGTACACGTCCATGTCCTCCCGGGACACGGCGGCCACCATCACCGGCAGCATGGAGGGATTGATCTTCAGCACATAGGGGGCGGAGACGGTGTCGTCCCAACTGCCCTGCAATACGGAGATCTTCTGCTGGATGTCCACACTGATGGTATCCATATTGGCGCCGTCCTCAAACTCCAGCGTGACCATGGATACGCTGTCCTGGCTGGTGGAGGTGACGGTCTTGATCTTATCCAGCGTAGCCATGGACTGCTCCACCGGCCTGGTGATGGACTGCTCGATGGACTCCGGGCTGGCGCCGGGATCAGAAGTGACGATGATGACATAGGGAAAGTCCATGTTGGGCAGCAGATCCGGTGTCATTTTCAGATACGCCACCACGCCCAGCACGATAATGCCCAGCACCGTCACAAAGATCGTCAGCGGTTTTTTCACGCTGAAGCCGGCCATATCCGTCCCTCCTTTTTCCGCCTGCAGCGCCCACGCACCCAGGGTAAAACTGTAATAATGTGTAAGTGTACCATCCCCGCCGCCGACTTGCAAGCGGGACGGCGCAGAATTCACGAAAGCGTTACAAATACAGGATTTTTTCTGGAAAATAGTTCGGAGTTCGTAGTATTCTTTGCGCCGTCTTTACGCGTCCGGACGATGAAAAACGCGGACGCACCTGCGTCCGCGTTTTTCGCAAATAAGAAAGAGAAAAGGGAAGAAAACAGCAAAATCAGCCGGTGCCCCGTTACAGCAGCGTGCACAGCAGGCGCAGCTCGGCGGCCAGCCACACCGGCATCAGTATGGCGGTGACACGGCACACGGGGTTGATGTTCCCCGTCAGCAGGCACACCAGCGTGAACGCCAGAATAACCGCGATCACAACAGCGGCGATCACCTTTGCCGGGGAAGTCTTGGTTTTCGTGTTTGTCATAGGGAACAACTCCTTTCTGTATTGTGGCCAAATCATACCACAAAGGTTGGTGCTTGTAAAATTGATTATTCTACAGTATAATATAGGCATAAACTATAATTTGGAGAGTCGCCTATGACCAACCAGGATATCGAGACCTTTTTCGCCGTGCTGGACCACGGCACCATGACCGCCGCTGCCGAGGCGCTGTACATCACCCAGCCGTCCCTGTCCGCCCGGCTGAAGTCGCTGGAGGACCAGGTGGGCGCGCCTCTGTTCCACCGGGGCAAGGGCCAGCGCCGCATCACCCTGACGGATGCGGGCCAGCACTTCCTGCCTCTGGCCCGCCGGTGGCAGAACCTGCTTTCGGAGACGCAGACCTTCGCCGCCGCGGAAAAGCGGGAGTTCCTCCACGTCATCGCCGCCTACACCGCCAACCAGTACATCCTGCCGCCGGTGTACCAGCGCTTTCTGGAGCGCGAGCTGCCGGTGAACCTGTGGGTGGAGTCCATGCGGACGGACCAGGCGGTGTCCGCCGTAGCCCGGGGCGACGCGGACATGGCCATCGTGGACGGCGCATTGCACTACGATCTGCAGATCGAAGCCAAACCCCTGTTCCGCGAGGGCTTCTTCCTGGTGGTGCCCAAAACGGTGGCACTGACGGAACCGGTAGAGGCCACCACCCTGCACGTGCAGGACGAGATACTCATCTACGGCCAGCCGGAGATACTGCAATGGCACGACTACTGGTACGGCGTGGATGCCCGCCCCCTGCTGTACACCGACACGCCCCAGCTGGCCGAGACCCTGCCCGCCTGCGGCAAGCGCTGGAGCATCATCCCCGCCGGCGCCACCGAGCCCTATCTGCGGATGTTCAGCAACGTGCAGGTGCTGCGCCTGGCCCACCCGCCGGCGGAGCGCACCTTCTACCTGGTCACACCCAAGGGCCGCGCCCTCTCCGCCGCCGCGGAGACACTGCTGGAGGACCTGCGGGTGCAGATACAGGATCTGGAGGGCATCACCTGGTATTGAGCAGCGAAAGAGACACACCCTTCGGTGTGTCTCTTTCTGTCGTTTTGTGTCGCATTCTGTCCTTGCACGTCGTATGGCGGCCATTCACGTCGATTTTCGTCTTTTGACGTCGCACGATGACCTTTTGCGTCGTTTCCCGTCGTTCCCCGTCGCACACAGACGTATCCCGTCGCTTCCCGTCGACCCATGTCGAACACGGACACATTTCGTCGCTTCCTGTCGCAATATGTCGAATACCGTCCTATCCCCGCCGCAGCTGGCCCCGGATCAGCCGCGTCACCGCGTCTGCCAGCCACCCGATGGCCGGCAGGCGCTCCATGGCCTGTCCGTAGATGCGCCGGGCGTCCGGCACCTCCCGGTCGCTTCCGGTGAACAGACACACCGGCAGCACGCCCCGCAGCCGCAGGGCCGCGGCCTCCGCCGCCGTGTCGTCCACGCCGCGCTTCCCGGTGTAGGCCCATCCGCCCAGGCCGTTGGGTATCCGCTGGTCGTCGTTGGGGCTGGCGTCCGAGAGCACCAGCAGCAGCGACTGCTCGCTGCGCCGCTGCCGCAGCAGCCAGCCCATGGCCCGCAGGGCCAGCCCGTCCCGGTTCCACCCCGCGGCCACATAGTCGAATACCCCCTCGTTCTGCTCCGGATGGTCATAGTCCCGCAGCACCCGCAGCACCGTGCAGCCGCTGACGGAGCAGAACGCCGTCACCCGCACGGGGATGCGGCACCGGCTCAGGCTCTCCGCGATGAGATACGCCTGGGTGGCCAGCTTCTCCTGCTGCCGGTTCTGCGAGGCCGAGCCGTCCAGCAGCAGGTCCACGGACAGCTCTCCCGGCTCCTGCGGCGACCGGCGGGAGAACACCCTCTCGTCCCCCAGCGCCCCGGCGCGCCAGGCCAGCTCCGGCCGCAGCCTCCCGGCGCGGCCCGTACCGCCCTCGTCCTCCGCCCGCAGCAGCAGCGTGTTCTGCAGCTTCTGCGTCAGCTGTGCGATGGCCAGCTTGTTTTCCACCAGATGCTCCTGATAATACGCCCGGTTCTTCTCCCGCTGCTGCCGGAAGTGGGCCGCGTCCCAGGCCGCCTCCGGCGCGGGTGCGCGGCCCACCGGTTCGCCGCGGGTAAAGTGCAGCCGGCAGTTCTTGTGCACGCCGGTGCACAGGGTGCGCTCCGCCTCACTGAGCTGCCCCGGCGTCAGCATGGACGCGCCGAAGCAGTCCTCCACATACCGCCGCAGGATCGGCTCCGGCGTCCGGCCCTGCAAAAAGCTGAACAGCGTCTGCTTCTGCAAGCCGCCGCTGCCGCCGGGCGCGTCGTGTGACAGCGCCCGCAGGGCGTTGGGCCGCACAAAGTGTACGCCGCCGCTTTTGTCCCGCTTTCGGCCTACCCACGCCGCCCACTGGCGGTCGTCGGCGGCCCGGCGGGCGCGGCGGAACCAGGTGTACAGCACGCGCTCCGTCCGCTGGATCAGCTGCGCCTCCGTGCTGTCCCCCGGCGCGGCCAGCTCGTCCAGCAGCGGCGACAGGGCCGGGTCCTCCGGCTGTTCCAGCACGCGGCAGGCCCAGGCCCGGCGCACGGCGTCCCCGTTCATGCCCTCGGCCATCGGCGTCTGCGCCAGCAGCCGGCGGGCATAGTCCCGCCGCAGCGCCGGCAGCAGCGGCCGTTCCGCCGCGCCGCGGGCGAACACCGCCCCCTCCAGCACCAGGAAGAATATGTCCGTGTACAGTGCCTCCTGCGCCGACCGGTGAAACTCGTTCAGCAGCGGCCGGAACCGGTCAAAGTCGTAATACCGGCAGGCCAGACCCAGCACCGTATTGCCGTACAGCTCGGCATCCCCCGCCCGGTCGAAGGTCAGCAGCTCCGGCTTGCGGGCATAGTCCCCCCAGCCGTTCCACACCTGATTTTCCGCCCGGCGCGTCTCTCTGTCCTGTCTGTCCATATCAGTCGAACAGCTTGTCCCGGGTGGCGTCCCTGGGCAGGCGCGCCCACACCGCGTCCGCCACCAGCTGGCGCTCAAAGGGCTCAAAGGCCTTGTTGATGATGCCCAGGTCCAGCGCCTGCCCGGAGGGTATCCCCTTCTCGATCAGGTGCAGGGCCGCCAGCAGTCCCCGCAGGTCCAGCGCCTTGGTGGATATCTCACCGCTGTCGCACTTGGTCCGCAGGTCCCGGAACAGCGCCGTCAGCTGCTCGGCCCACTCCCGCTTCAGGGTGGGGAAGCTACGCCGCAGCAGCTTCTGCAAATTCTCGTCGGAGATCACCGGCATATCCACCACCACGAACCGGCTCACCAGCGCCTCGTTCAGCTCACGGGTGCCGGCGTAGCCGTAGTTCATGGTGCCGATGAACCGCGCCGCGTCGTCCAGCTGTATGCGCTCATACCCCGGCACATCGATGACGCGCCGGTGGTCCAGCGTGGCGTGCAGCACGGCCAGCGCCTCGTTCTTCGCCATGTTCACCTCGTCCAGCACGCCGAAGCCGCCCAGCCGCGCGCAGGCGCACACCGGTCCCTCCCGGAACACCACCTGCCCGTCCTTCAGCGTGTCCGCGCCGATCAGGGCCGCCGCGTCCACGTTCACATACATGGACACGTCCCACACCGGCCGTCCGAACAGCGCCGCCAGGTCCTCCGCCAGCACGTTCTTGCCGGTGGCCTTCGGCCCCGCCAGCAGCAGGTGCTCGCCGCACAGCAGTGCCGCCGCCGCGCTCTCCCATACCTCCCTGCCGTAGTAGAGATACTTCGGCACGGGCACGCGCTCCTGTGCCTCCGGCGTCAGGGGGTGGGCCTCCCGGAAGCGGCGTACCTCGTCCAGCAGGCCGCTGTCCACGCCCTCGTCCCGCAATTCCTTCCAGATATCCATAGACTCGCCTCATTTCTTCTCCGGATGATGCCAAATTATACTCCCGCCGCCCGCTAAGTGTCCGTTAAGGATGTGCGGTCCGTTCCCTTTGTCATATCCGCCCGCGTTCCGCCATATAGATAGAGCACAACGGCATGGGAGTGTTGCGTTATGCGAGACGATCTGGAGCAGCGGGCCAAAGAGCTGGCCCTGTACATGATAGAGAACCGGACCACCGTCCGCGCCGCCGCCAAGAAGTTCGGCGTCAGCAAATCCACCGTACACAAGGACCTGTCCGAGCGTCTGGCCCTGTGCGACCGGGCGCTGTACACACAGGTAAAGGCCATACTGGACGAAAACCGTTCCCAGCGGCACATCCGCGGCGGAATGGCCACGCGCCGCAAGTATAAGGGGATATGAAAAAAGGGACGGCACCGCCGTCCCTTTTCCCGTATAAACCAAAACGGACACCCTTGCGGATGTCCGTTGCGTTTGGTCATTAGCCAATGTTGTTCAGCTTCAGCGTCAGCGCGCTCTTCTTGTGGGCCGCGTTGTTCTTGTGCAGCAGACCCTTTGCAGCAGCCTTGTCGATCGCCTTGACCGCCACCTTGTAAGTGCCCTCGGCCTCGGTGCGATTGCCTTCAACGGCAGCAGCCTCGAACTTCTTGATAGCAGTCTTCAGTGCGGACTTATTGGCTTTGTTGCGAGCATTTCTCGTCTCTGCCACCAGAACACGCTTCTTAGCAGACTTGATATTCGGCAAACCAAACACCTCCCCGACTTGAATTTTTTGTGCAGCGAAAATAAACACTTCCACGCAGGATGATATTTTAGCATCTTTGCCTGAAAAATGCAAGACTTTTTTGCAATTTCCACGGCAGTTTTTGTATAAAAGCGATTTCACCGGCCATGCTACCCAAAAGCCACAATATTTTGTGTTCAGAAGGGAGCGTTGACCACTACTATGAACCTCTCGCGTACCGATCTGGCCGTGGAAACAGCGGAGGCGCTGCCCACCGGCCGGGATATGTTTGCCCCCGGCACCGGCGTCACCAAGTCCGAATGCCTCCTGTGCGGCTGTCCCGTCACCCGCATCCATGTCCATACCCCGGCGGGCGCCCGGGCCATCGGCAAGCCCGAGGGCCGCTATATCACCATCGACCTGCGCCCCGCCCTGTCCCGTCAGGAGGCGCTGACCGGTCGGGCCGCCCTCTGTCTGTGCCGCGAGCTACGCGCCCTGCTGCCGCCGCCATCTAGCGGCCCCGCCCTGGTGGTGGGCCTGGGCAACGACGCCATGACCCCCGACGCCGTGGGGGCGGCGGCGCTGGAGCACCTGCTGGTCACGCGGCACATGGTCCGTTCCATGCCCCGGCAGTTCGGCGCGCTGACGCCGGTGGCGGCCCTGGCCACCGGCGTGCTGGCCCGCACGGGGGTGGAGACGCTGGAGCTGATCCGCGGCGCGGCGGACCGCCTGCACCCCTCGGTGGTCATCGCCATCGACGCGCTGGCCGCCCGCAGCCGTCACCGGCTGTGTGCCACCGTGCAGCTGGGGGACACGGGCCTGATCCCCGGCAGCGGCGTAGGCAATCACCGCAAGGCAGTCAACGCCCGGACGCTTGGCGTGCCGGTCATCGCCCTGGGCGTCCCCACGGTCATCGACGGCGCGGCCCTCTGCGGCGACGAGGACGCCCCGCCCACCGGACTGTTCGTCACGCCCCAGGACATCGACCGCCGCGTCCGTGAGCTGGGCCGGCTCATCGGCTATGGCGTCACCCTGGCGCTCCAGCCCGGCCTGACGCCGGAGGATGCAGCGGCCCTGCTGGGATAGCCCTTGCAAAATCCTCCCCGACGCGGTACAATAGGACATCAAAACTTCGGAACGGGAGGTATCGCACATGGAATTCAACCCCCAGATACAGCTGGCCGGCCTGCTGGAGTGGATGGCCGAGCAGATGAATGCCTGCCACGGCAAGACCGCCGTCATCGGCATCTCCGGCGGCAAGGACAGCTCCACCGTGGCCGCCCTGGCCGTGGCCGCCTATGGCCGCGAAAACGTCCTCGGCGTCCTCATGCCCGACGGCGTCCAGCCGGACATCGACTACTCCCAGGCACTGGTGGAGCACCTGGACCTGCCCCACACCACCATCAACATCCACGACGCTGTTCAGGGCGTGCTGAACGAGATGGAGAAGGCGGGCCTGACCCCCAGCCGCCAGACGAAGGTCAATCTGCCCAGCCGCGTCCGCATGGCCACCCTGTACGCCGTGGCCCAGTCCGTAGAGGGCGGTATCGTCATCAACACCAGCAACCTCAGCGAGGACTGGGTGGGCTACTGCACCATCTACGGCGACAGCGCCGGCGCCTTCTCCCCCCTGGGGATGTACACCACCGAGGAGGTCGTCGCCCTGGGCCGCCAGCTTGGCCTGCCGGAGAAGTTCCTCATCAAGCCGCCGTCCGACGGCCTCACCGGCCTGACCGACGAGGACAATCTGGGCTTCCCCTACCGCGCGGTGAACGAGTACGTCCGCCGCGGCGTGGTGGACCCGGCCATCAAGGAGCGCATCGACGCCCTGCATCGGGCCAGCCGCTTCAAATTCCAGACCCTGCCGGTCTACCACAACGGCCTGCCCATGGCGCTGACCGACGAGACCGATTATTATAACTGAGCCTCGTTTCCTTTTGTGCGTCTTTTTTCTCTCCGCCTTTTGAGAACACAAGGCTCCGGAGCCTTCCGGAACACAAAGGCACACCATGACTGCCTCAAAAGTATAAAAAAGAGCACATAAGCAGCACATGCAGAGGACAACCAGGCAAACGCTGCGTAAACCAAAAAGCAAGCAAACATACGTTGCCGAAAGCGAAAAAAAGCAGAAACACCCCGGCCATTGGGCCGGGGTGTTTCCGTGTGTTTGTGTTAGGAGAGAGAGAAAATCACATCAGGAAGTGTTGTTCCTTTGGATGATGCTATAATACCCTCTAATTTTGGCCGAATCTTGAAGCGGCCATGAACAATTTGTGAATTCTGCCTTTTACGCCGCGTTTTTTCCACAGCAGACAGCGCATTTCACTGAAACTTTCTGCTCTCGGCCACAGCCATCTGGTCGCAGCGGTTGTTTTTTTCGTTCTCCGCGTGGCCCTTCACCCAGTGGCAGCGCACCTCGTGGATATCGGTCAGCGCCAGCAGCTGCTCCCACAGGTCCGGGTTCAGCGCCGGTTTTTTGTCACTTTTCACCCAGCCCCGCTGCTGCCAGCTTCTGGCCCAGCCCTTTTCCAGCGCGTCGATGACGTACTTGCTGTCGCTGTACAGCTCCACCACGCACGGCTCCTTCAAAAGCCGCAGCGCCTCGATGACGGCGGTCAGCTCCATGCGGTTGTTGGTGGTCTGGGCCGCGCCGCCGGAGAGGTCCTTCTCCGTTCCCTTGTAGCTGAGGATGGCCCCCCAGCCGCCCGGACCCGGGTTGCCGGAGCAGGCTCCGTCGGTGTAGATCGTAACGGTTCTCATATATCCTTCCTTCACTCCACCCCAACGACGCGCACGGTCCCGTCCTGCACGGTAAAGCGCACGTTCTTTCCTGCGTAAGCCATGCCGTACACGCGGTCGGGGTCGTCCTGATACCGGGGCCGCGGGTCGGCGGCCAGGGCGCTCAGCAGCCCATGGCGCTGTCCGCTGTCAAACTGCGCCAGCAGCTCCGGGGGAAAGTCCACCGTCAGCACCGCGCCGGCATCGCCGCCGGTAAAGCCGCCGGCGGCGTCGGGATAGCTGTCCGCGTAGGCCAGATAGGGTTTGATGTCTACGATGGGCGTTCCGCTGACCATGTCCGCGCCGCGGACATACAGCACCGGACCCTCCGGCTCGTCCAACGCCACGCGCTCCAGCTCCACGGCGGAGAGCCCCAGGCCGTTGGGCCGGAAGGGCGAACGGGTGGCGAACACGCCCACGCGCTCGTTGCCGCCCAGCCGGGGCGGACGCACCGTGGGCGACCAGCTCTGCCGCTGCGCCCGGTCAAACTGCCAGATGAGCCAGATGTGTGAAAAGCCCTCCAGGCCCCGCACCGCATCCACATCCCGGAAGGGCTTTTCGAACACGATGCGTCCGGGGCTGTCGGCAATGCCGCTCTGCCGCGGCACGCCGAACTTCTCCGCAAAGGGCGTCTCTATCCGCGCGATGATGTCCAGCCCGGAGCCGTTCACAGCGGGGCCTCCTCCGGCGCTGGCTGCTCCTTCTCCTCGGGATCGGCCAGAGCCAGCGAGATGACCCGGTCGCCCTCCTCCTTGAAGCGCATGACGATGACGCCCTGGGTGGCGCGTCCCGCCACGCGGATATTTTCCACAGGGGTGCGGATCAGGATGCCCGCCGCCGTCACCAGCAGCAGGTCCTCGGTACCGTCCACCACCTTCATGCCCACCACCGGGCCGGTCTTGTCCGTGACCATATAGTTGCGGATACCCATGCCGCCGCGGTTGGTAATGCGGTACTCCTCAATAGGCGTTCGCTTGCCGTAGCCGTTCTCGGTGATGGACAGCACGGTCTTGTCCGCGTCGGCGCGGGCGGCGCCAATGACATAGTCTCCCTCCCGCAGGCGGATGCCCCGGACGCCCACGGCGGTACGTCCCATGGCGCGCACATCCGTCTCGTCGAAGCACACCGCCTGCCCGTCGTGGGTGGCGATAAGCATACGGTCATGCCCCCGCGTCTCCGTCACGGAGATCAGCTGGTCGCCCTCGTCCAGCGTCAGGGCGCGGATGCCGTTGTTCCGCAGGTTCTTCAGGGCGCTGACCTCCAGCCGCTTCACCGTGCCGTTCCGGGTGGTCATGAACAGGTACAGCTCCTCGTCGCCCGTCTC
>ENA-UOJD01002889-UOJD01002889.1-human-gut-metagenome-genome-assembly--contig:-P48-NODE-2889-length-13374-cov-27.823035_pt1 | contig 13374 bp, 8 predicted proteins | sample MGYA00242342_ERZ723889 | MGnify/ENA metagenome assembly ERZ723889
GTTTAATACGTTGTTCGTTTATTGCAAAAACAAAGTGTATGCCAGATTGTTCACGGGCGTTTTACAATTTTATATCCGATAGCTGCGACAGCGATACTCATTAAAGGACTGATAATGTTGAAAAAGCAATAGGGGAGGTACACCAGCGTAGGCACACTCAGGATGGTAGCCTGAGTCATTCCGCAGGTATTCCATGGGATCAGTACGGATGTAACGGTTACTGAATCCTCGGTGGTCCGGCTGAGCAGGCAGCTTTCGTAACCTTTTTTAGCATAAATGTCGCGAAACATATTCCCGGTCAGGATGATGCTGATGTACTGGTCGGCAGTTGCCAGATTGAGGAAAAGCCCCGAACAGACAGTAGCCGATACGACGCTGACCGTTTTCTTCATGAAGCGTACGAAGAACGATGTGATGCTTCCCAGCATACCGCTGGCTGTCATTGCCCCGCCGAAACACATGGCACATAATATCAGCCAGATGGTATTCATCATTCCCGACATACCACGGGTGGCAATTAAATCTGTCAAAACAGCATTGTCGGTCTGCAGGCTTGTCTTGCCGTAGATGGTCATCATCAGTCCTTTAAACAGGGAGTCGAAGTTGGAAACGGCAGCCCCCGAAATTTCCCGCAACAAATCCGGTTGGAAGATCAGAGCGAAAATGCCCGCCAATAGAGTGGACAGAAACAGAGTAATGATGGAAGGCACTTTCCGTGCAATCAATATGCCTGTTGCTATCGGTATAATCAGCAGCCACGGGGTGATATGGAACTTTTCGTTCAGGGCAGCTGCCACTTCCGCGATGTGCTGGGTATTGCTGGCGTCATGAGACAGACCTGCTACCGTAAATATAATCAGTGTGATGATCAGTGAGGGCACCGTAGTAATCATCATGTAGCGGATATGACGGAAGAGGGGCGTGTCCGTGACGGATGCCGCCAATATGGTCGTTTCGGACAAGGGAGAAACCTTATCGCCGAAATAGGCACCGGAAATGATAGCTCCCGCAATCCAGCCTTCTTCAAATCCCTGTGCCTTTCCGATGCCCATGAGAGCAATACCGATGGTGGCGATCGTTGTCCACGAACTTCCGGTCATAACGGAGATCAATACGCAAATAATACAGGTGGATGTCAGGAAGAAACTGGGATGGATAATCTGCATCCCGTAATAAATCAAAGTGGGCACTACTCCGCTAATCATCCAGATACCGCTTAATGCGCCGATAATCAGTAAGATGATGATGGCTGTTGTCACTCCTGCCACGTTGTTCGTGATTGCCAGTTCGTAGTCTTTCCAAGGGATTTTGTAGAAAGCCATGCCGATAAGGATACAAATGGCGGTGGTAGTAAGCAGCGATACCTGACTTCCGCCATTGAGGGCATCACTGCCAAATACACGAATGGTGGCGAATAGTAATATCACTAATACGACAATGGGCAATAGTGATACGAGGGGAGATGGAGCTTTCTTCATTCTAAATATAACGCTTTATTATTTAATCTGGTGGTTTAGGTTTCTTTATTATGTAACTGCCGGACCTTCAATGATGTCGGATGCTTTATTGATTTCAGGCATCGATTCCGGTAAATGTCTTTAGAGCATATCCTATCAGGAAGCTGATACCAGCCACGCTGAAACTGAGTACAGCCATTTCTGTAAACCGCTTTCGGAAGCTTTCACCACGGGCTACGGAATAATAGTAGTTGAAAAGGGCAATGATGATAAGTGCCATGGTCAGCATCACTCCCAAAGCTACGATTACATTGCTGATCAGTATAAACGGAGTAACCAGTGACACTACCGTGATCAGATAGGCGATTCCTGTATATACAGCTGCTTTTACCGGATGTTTCTTATCATCCCCTTCCGATTTGGTAGAAAGATATTCGGAAGATGCCATTGACAGTGCAGCGGCTATCCCTGTGATACTGCCGGTCAGTGCTATCAGTTTACTGTCACTCAAGGCAAGTGTGAAACCTGCCAGTGCACCTGTAAACTCAACCAGCGCATCATTAAGTCCCAGTACGACCGATCCCATATATTCCAGCCGTTCTTCATTGATAAGTGAAATCAACTTTTGCTCGTGCACTTCTTCTTCATGTGCCAGCCGTTGTAGGTCCGGTATATGGGCATATTTATCATAATTATTATGGGCATTTTCCTCACTGGACTCCATTAATTTGATGGCGAATGTGATACCTAGTATGCGTGCCAGAAAGTAGAAACGGGCGATACGCTTATAGTCCGGACCGATTTCTTTTCCTGTATATTTCTTGAGGATGGCGTAATGCGACTTTTCTTCTGCTGCTATCAGTCGGAGCGTTTTGCGGTTATTCTCGTCTTTTTCGATAGATGCGAGCCGTTCATATAAGATGCTTTCTGTTATCTCGTTTCGTTGAAAGCGGGTGAATTCGGCAATATCCTGTTGGGTTGGAATCATTTCTTTATTTTTTTTGGTCGCGCAAAGATACAATAAAAAGACAGAATTCTTTTTACCTTGCCGGACAGCACAATAAAATTTATTATAAGTTTATATTTTATTGGAATATAGATGCTTTCCTGCTACACCGGATTCGTCTTGCGCCTCAGCCACCAGTAACGGATAAAGAGTACACCGGTCAGGATCAGTGCGATGGACAGTCCTGTGTAGAAGACAGATATAAAACTTTCGGGCAACAGGTGGAAGCTGCGGATGGTGATGCCCATACAGATCATAAAGATCATGACGATCCAGCTTTTGACATCGAAGAAGGAGAAAGGGCAGTTCTTCTGTTCCTTTTTCCGTTCGATCCTTTGAGTATGCTTGTAATAGAGTCTTTTGAAGATTAATACGAAGAACAGCAGAAAGACGATGGTTGCTTCTCCTATCTTGAACATCCAGCCTTCGGAGTTATTAAGCCATGTAACGATGCCTATTCGCAAGATATTGGCACCGGCGATAATCCAGACGGTGCCTGCTGTGATAAGTAAGATTTCTTTGTTAACTCCGTATTTCATGTTTCCCTTTTTTGTATTAAACGGTTTACTGCTCCGTTTTGTTGACTCACTTCTTCGACAAAGTTGTAATTAGTAAAGAAATGCAGGTCAGTGTAGCTCCAATTCCAATAACACCATGCCATCCGTACAATTGCCAGAATGTACCCGCAAGGAAGGTTCCCAGGGAACCGCCGACGAAGTAGGTCGTCATGAAAATTGTATTGATGCGGTTGGAGGCTCGGGGTGACAGTTCGAAGATACTGGTCTGATTACTTAGCTGGATGCACTGCATACCTATGTCGATGATGATAATTCCCAGAATGATACCAAGGTAGGTGTTTTCTCCGACGAAGAAGAGTAGCCATGAGAAGAGGATCAGTCCGCAACCGATGAAGTTGAAGCGGCGAACACCCACTCTCTTTACGTATTTCCCCACAAAGGAGGCGGTTAATGCTCCCGCCACACCGCATAATCCCAGCAAACCGATGATGTCGCTGTTGGCATGAAAGGGGGCTTGCCCCATCTTGAAGGCAAGGCAGGACCACATGGCAAGAAGGGAACCGAAGTTTAACGCCGCGCGGATAGAATAAATGCGTAGCTGCGGAAACTCTTTCACCAAAGCCAGCAGGGATTTCATCAGGTCGCCGTACTTTCCCCGGAAGTTGGTCTGAATATCGGGAAGGACTTTGAGCACGACAATCGCGCAGACGAACATCATGGCTGCGGCGATGTAATACATTTCGCGCCATCCGAACAGTTCGCCGACGAATCCGCTGACCACCCGTGAAGCAAGGATTCCGGTCAGCAAGCCCGATAGGACGATCCCGACATTCCTGCCTTTGTTTTCCGGACGGGAGAACTGGGCGGCTATGGGAATGAATATCTGCGGAATCATAGAGCAGGCTCCCGTGAAGAACGAAGCAAGGAGTATCAGATGGATATTATCTGCCAAAGCAATCGTCAGCAGGGAGAATATCAGGACAAAGAAATTGACAAGGATAATCTTTTTCCGCTGATACAAATCACCTAAGGGAGTGATAAACAAGAGTCCTGCTGCATAGCCTATCTGTGTGACCATGGCAATCAGGTTGGTACGGAATTCTGATATGCCAAGTTCTTGGCGTATCATATTTAGCAGCGGTTGGATATAATAGATGTTGGCTACCGAGACTCCTGCCACAATGGCGAGCGTCCACAGGATGGATGCCGGCAGACCTCCGTTTTCTTTCAATGACTGTTTCATGCCGCAAAGATAATGAATATCACTCAACAAAGAAAGTGGTAGAGATGGTATTTCCTTCACCGTCTACTGCCGTCAGCGAATGTTTGCCGGCGGCGGGTTGCAGGGAGATTTTGTGAAAGTCCTGTGTCTGCGCTTGGTAGGTCTCGTCAAGATGCCAGAAAACGGTAGCGTTAGGATTGTTGTGCGCCAGTTCTACAGTCAGGAAACCTTTGCTGCCATCCAGTTGCTTGGGCAGTTTGATGCGTGCGTTCATCGGAGGATATATAAATTGCATCGGCTGGAAAGTATCTTCTCCGCATCCGGCTTTAAAAGGAGGCAGCGGTTTATACTCCGGATGATGTTGCTTGTAATACCATTCCCATACGGGTGGCAGTGTGAACCAGCTTTTTCGAAGCGTAGGCTCCGTGTTGGCGCAATTTTCATAAATACGCTGGCTTTCATTGGCTGATAAAGTGACGAGATGGTGATAGGGGCATGCCTCTGTCCGCAGTCCTGCCGGTAAAACAAGAAGTGTGTCCGTTTCATCACAGAACCGTCCTTTCAGATGTCCCGATTTCCGGCAGACCTCTGCTTCGACAAAGATGCCCGCAGGACGTGTAAACCACGAAGAGGAGGGGAGCAGATTAAAAATATCGAATAGTACGGGGCCGGCTGTCTGTGCACCTACCAGCCCGGGTTTTCCTTCTCCGGTGGCATTTCCTACCCATACGCCGACTGCATAGCGGGGCGTAACACCCACCGCCCAAGCATCCCGGAATCCGTAGCTTGTTCCGGTTTTCCATGCAATGGTCTGCATGGAAGGAATGGATTTCCAGTCGATCTCTTCGGGACGGTTGACTTCTTTCAAGGCATCGAATGTCTGCCATACGGCGCCGGGCTGAAAAGGATCGGTTGATTCTGTGATTCGGCTTGTCGGGAGCAACAGGCTGCAAGACCTTTGCGGCAGTTGCAACAAACTGCGTCCCATCATTGCGTATGCGTTTGTTACATCCCATAAAGTGGCTTCCGCTCCTCCCAGAATAAGTGATAAACCATAGTGGGAAGAAGAACGGTTAATCGTCTTTAGTCCGATCTGTTGCAGGAAACTATGAAACTTCGGGACTCCGTATCTTTGCAGCATCGTGACCGCGGGAATATTTAATGAACGCGCGAGAGCTTCCGAAGCGGGAACAGCCCCTTCGAACTGCATACTGAAATTCTGTGGCGTAAATCCGTTGATATTGACAGGTACGTCCGGCAGCAACATATCCGGCAGTAAACTTCCTTCCTGTAACATCGCGTAATATAAGAAAGGTTTGAGAATACTGCCCGTACTTCTCGGAGCCTGAATGACGTCCACTTGATTTCCTCCCTGCTTTTGGTCGAAATGGACGTTGCCGCAGTATGCCACCACTTGATTGCTCGGAATGTCAATCACCAGAATGGCCAGATTACGAATATCACTTCGCCTGAATTCGTTGCTCCATCGTTCCGCCAGGTCTTCTATCTGAGTCTGAATGCCCTTGTTGATGGTCGAACGGGAGTATTCGCCGTTTCGTTCCTGATAGAACCGGCTGACCAGATACGGTGCGATCTGTGGGAGCGGATGAGGCTCATCGGGAAGTGGCTCGCTGATAGCCAGTTCGTAGGTAGACGAATCGATGGTTTTCTTTTCGAGAAGCTGTTTCAGCAGGCGGTTTCGCTTGTCAAGCAGCGTTTTTCGTCCTTTGGACAGATGAATCATGGCGGGCGCGTTGGGAAGAACGGCAAGCATGGCAGACTCCGCCCACGATAGGTCATCGGCAGAATGTCCGAAGTAGCGCCATGCGGCGGCATCCAGTCCCACTACATTTCCTCCGAAAGGGGCATGGGAGATATACATGGAAAGAATTTCTTCTTTGGAAGCGCGAAATTCCAGGCGGGTGGCCCAGATCATTTCAATCAGTTTCTCACGGAAGGTGCGCGATTCGTTCCGTGCCAGGCGGATGGTCTGCATGGTCAGCGTACTGCCTCCGCTTACGATGCGTTTATTCTTCACATTCTGATAGAAAGCTCTTCCGATAGCGAACGGATTGACTCCCCAATGGTGATAGAAATGTTTGTCTTCGAAAGTAATGAGGCATTCCTTGATCTTTTCCGGAGTCGTGTTTCGGGGAGGAAATCTCCATTGGCCGTCGGAGGCGATGCGTGCACCCAGCAGTTCCTCGTTCCGGTCCGTCACTACTGTGGAGTAGGGGACATGAAAAAGGTGGCGGGGAAGACAAAAGATATATCCTGTCACCAAAAAAGCAAGAATACAAAGTATTACTTTTTTGGTGACGGACAATCGTTTGAAGAAATTCAAGATTTTGCTTCCCATGCACTTATGCTATCTGTCAATGCTGTCTTATTGTTCAGAGTCTTGTCAGCGGCTGACAGTCGTTCTTCCCGCTTTGGTGCGTGCCTGTACCGCTGCGTCGTACATAGCTTCGCACTGAATGGCCGGAAGAATAAAGTTACCTGCATAAGTTGCCTGCAACCTTACGGTAAATGTTTTCGATTCACCCCGTCGCAGGTCGAAATAAGTCAATACCTGGTCATCACGAATATCTTTATAGGTATACTTACCGGCTGAACTTTCCGGAACATTCGCCTCATTGGTACTGGAAGAGGACACTTCCGGAACAATCATCCGTTCATTATATATTTCCCATCCGGACGGTATGATATGCGTCAGTGCCAGATTGCTGTAATCGGAAGTACCGCTGATATTGGATAGGGTGACCGCAGACATAAAGTCCGTTCCCTGTCTGATGTCTTCCACGGAAATCGGTGAACCTGCCATATCTGTGTATTTCACATCCAGCCGGATATTATCGGCAATGGCTGGCAGCGTATCATTCAGCAATTGGGTACGTGTAATCAGGTCTACACTCAATGCTCCTTTGCCCTTGTTCTTCACAGAGACTGTTCCCGATTTCGGAGAAGTAGCTATCTCCTTTTCAAATACGGCTTTAGCAGATTTCACGGCGGGCTGTTGCTTGCCGTTCCAGTTCCATGTGAAATCCAGTGTACCGGATAATTGCTCCGCAAGGCGTCCCATTGCCATCAGGGCAAAGGCGGTAGACTGCGTGCTGAACCAGTTTTCCTGTGCCAGATTCTGTGATACCTTCTTAGCCTGTTGCAACGCATCCCGATCCCGCTTCATCAGAATGAGCGTTTCCAGAATCATTGCTTCATCCCGGTCGGACGAACCGTAAATCAGGTTCATGGAAGAATAAGGAATGACGGTCGTTTCTGCGTTGTATACTAATTCTCCGGCAGGTTTCATCTTACCGGTCAGCGCATAGGCGGCTGCCAGTCTCCATTTGGCTTGGATGGAGAGTCCCGGCTGTTCCTTCATGCGGTTCATGGCTCCGTATTCCGGTGCACCGGCCAGTGCAAGGGTATAGAGGCGGAAGGCCTGCTGCAATTCCGATTGCCATATCTGCCAGTTACTTGCTTCCTGCGGCATACGCCAGTTTTGGGCGGCGGCACGCTGGAAGCGTTTCCATTTGTTCAGTACGTTCGGATGAACGGCATACCCTTTTTCTTGTGCCAGTGTCAGGAACATACCCGTGTAAGAAGTGATCCATTCATCGGCGACGGCGTTGCCCGGCCAGTATACAAATCCGCCGTTGGGAAGCTGGCGGGCATATATCTGCCGGATAGCTTCCTGTACATTCGCCTTTATTTTCTCGGCTTCCTGTTCGTCCACCGCCTTGAACTGAGAGACGAATAAGAGAGGTAATGCTTTGGAAGTCAGTTGCTCTGTGCAATGATGCTGATAGTTGTATAAGAAGTCGAATCTACGGCTGATGTCTACCGACGGAATGCGGGAGACTTCCAGTTGCACCTGATTGTTAGCCGAAGAAGAACCTGCCAGTGTGTATGACAGTTCGGCCTCCTGACCGGCTTCTATCCATTGGCTGTTGCGTAAGGTAACCACCGGATTCGGATTCCGGACTTCTATTTCGATCGTTTCTTTGGTCTGCTGTCCGTTGCCGCTTGCCGTCAGGTGGATGGTTGCCTTTCCGGTTTTGCTGCCTGTTTTCAGAGTGAAGTATGCCAGTTGGTCACCCGGCTGGTCAAAAGTGAGTGACTGCTGGCGATTGCCCGTGACCTGTACGCCTGCGCCGGATGCTTCCAGCGATACGGTCACGTTCTTCACTTGGTTCTCCATAGCGAATACATTTACCGGAACGGTAATTTCTTCCTGCGTACTCAATACACGGGGCAGAGTAGACAACAGCATGAGCGGTGTCCGCACAAATGCAGTCTTTTCCGCATTTCCGTAAGCGCCGTCCTGTCCGGCAACTACCATCGCACGTACAGAACCCACATACATCGGAAGCTTCAACGTATGTGTCTGTTGCTTGCCTTTCGCAAGATAGAAAGGACCGATAAATTTGACCACCGGTTTGAAACGGTTGGCTTTGGCATCTGCCGGTTTCAGCGAGGCATCTCCACCCGTGCTGAACAATGAACTGTAACGTCCGCTGGAAGCACCCAGCACATCGTCGTACATATCCCATGTACGGATGCCGAGAGCCTCGCGTGCATAAAACTCGTTCCACGGGTCGGGCGTCTTGAAGTTAGTCAGATCGAGCAGACCGTCATCCACAATCGCCAGTGTATAAGTCATCGGTTTTCCGCTTTTCTCGCTGACAGTCACGTTAAAGTCAGTTTCCGGACGCAGCACTTCCGGCATCTTGATCTGCGGTTGCAGAATCGTCTGACGGTTGGTCACAAATACCGGAGCAATGCCGTACATACGGATCGGCAGATCATTGACTGTCTGCGCATGAGGCTGCAACAGGCTGATATGCAGATAAACATTCGGAGCCATTTCCGGTGTAATCTTGAAGGTGAGTTTCGTATCTCCCTGATCGGACACTTCGAGCCATTGCTGCTGCAAGACGGTCGAACCGTTTTCGAGGGATACCAGTGCACGTCCTCCGGCGGCTGCGGGAATGATTGCCGTGGCTGTTTCTCCTATCTCATAAGAATCTTTGTCCAGTGAGAAAGCGAGCATCTTGATGCCGCTCGGGTCTGTCTTGTTCGAACGTCCGCGCCAGTCGGGCCAGTCGATGTAGACGGTTCCTCCGGTGGCGTGTCCGCTTTCACGGTCTTTCACGTACACCAGATAGCGTCCCCAATCCGGATAATTGATGCGGAACTTGAAGGAGGTTTTTCCTCCTGTGGTCTGCAGGTTACCACTGGCAACGGGAGTGATGGAACTGTTGTTGATGTAAGTTCCGAAAGACTCTTCACCGTTTTCCCACCACCAGCTCCAGCTGATCCGGTAGATTTTATATTCCAGATTGGAACGGTTCACCGGCTGTCCCTGATCGTTGACCGTCACGATGTCAAACACATGATCTTTGTCTGTTTCGATATACTTTCCTTTCGGCTGGTTCAGATTGATGCCCACATACGATGTGAACGGAGAGAAGGGAACAGTCTGCGAGTAGATGCTTGCATCTCCTCCCGGTTCGAAGACACGAGTGGTGAACGTTGCATTCAGCATACCCGGAGCCCCCGTTGCTACCGGAAGCTGTATGTTGACGCCTGCTCTTCCTTCCGCATCCAGTACCCCGTTGAACACATCCGCCCGGACGGTCGTAAAGTCCGTTGCCGGATTGTTGAACAGGTATTGTCCGTAGTTCTTGAACTGCGTATTGACTTTCGATAAGGACATTTCGACCTTTGCTTTCAGTCGCGATGCGGTGGCTCCCGTCAGCCATGAAGAAGTAAGCGGGGCATATACGTCTTTGCTCGAAGCCTGAAGGATGGTTGGCAAAGCCAGCGTAATCTTCAGACGGTTCGGCTTGATGGTTTCGATGCGCAGACTCTTGTGGAAAGCGGTTCCTCCTACTTTCACGTAGGCATTCCATAATCCGGTGGGATCGTCGGCTTGCGTGGGCACGGCAAATGTATAGAATCCGTTTGTCCCCTGGGTAGAGATCATTTTGGTATAGAACTGTCCTCTTGGATTGTAAATCTCCAATGCTACCGGATGTTTGTCCGGAATACGTTTCTCACGGTCTTCCAGCATGAAAGAAATATGCAGTGTATCTCCCGGACGCCATACGCCTCTCTCGCCATAGATAAATCCTTTCAGACCTTTCTGAATGTCTTTTCCTCCCACATCGAACCGGCTGACCGACTGCTCCTCGCCATCGACCACGCGTACATACGCCTTTTGCTTGTCCGCTTCGGCCACCGCTATGAAAGGAACTCCCTTCGGAGTGATTTCTACCAGCCCTTCACCGTTCGTCTCTCCCTTTCCAATCGGCTGAAGCTGGAAGTTATAAATCGTCACTTGTGCTTTCGCTACCGGTTTCGTATCCAAAATGTTATTTACTGCAATCCACAATTTATTCAGTGAATTACGTTTCACAATCATTCCCAGATTGGAGGCAAGGATATTGCAGGCGGCTATCCGGTCGGAATTCATATAGTAGGACGGATGGCAGGGGTTATCCCGTTCTGTCCATCGGTACTGACTCCAGTCCATCGGTACGCTGCCATTATAATAATAGTATGTTTCCGGAGTGTCCCATACTGCTTCATCGTCTTCCGACAATGTCTCTCCGCTGACTTTGGTCAGGTTGTCGGAAGACTTGTTGTCCGCAAACTGCATTTCCTTGTTTTCACTTCCCCCGCAAGGATAAGCGGAGTATTCCTGACGGAACGAGAGGATGACACGGTAAATGGCTCCCGGCTCCTGATGAATCAATCCGGCAAGGTCTATCGAATAGTCTTCCCAGCGGTGCACATCTTTGGAAGAATCTTTCGCCAGCCACAATGTCTTCTTATAAACCAGTCGTCCCGAACGTCGCAATTCATTGGCTGAGGAGAGCGAGTTGTTCTGCATGAACATCAATACGTTGTTTTCGAAAATACGGATCACGCTCAAATCCACCGCATATAGATTGACGGCACGGAAGGGGATGATCAGACTTTTCGAATCGGGCAGGATAGCGGCGGAAGTAGCCATTTCTACCTGCGGTTTCAGGTTCAGTTCACTGAATGAGATGGAGTGGGAAGTGCCCAGCGGTTTGTCCTGGCTGTTTCTTATTCCTTCATGGATATTCAGCGTCAGTTTGTTCAGTTTGCCGGTTTCGAAGTAAACGAATACTTTATTTTCTTTGATCTGGAAAATAGAGGAAGAAACTTCCGGAACGTCGATGAGTCCTTTCAAATCCTGTGTGTTGGATACAGGGTCGGAGAATATGATTTCAATTCCGTTTTCCGGTTGGTCGATGCGTACGGCGGACAGGAAGCGGAAACTGTTCTTTGCCGGGATCAGAATACTTTCGTTTTGGGTACGGTCGATGCCTGCCGGATTGCCTTTGGCGGTAATTTCCAGTTGGTAATCTTCCGCTTCTTTGGTTATCTGACTGATGCTGAATGCGTATCGGGTCGGGTGATCTGTCTGGGTGATTTCAATCGGATAGCTTTTGTTCTTTTCGCTTCCGGCTGTGAGCATTTTCTCTACTTCCTCTTTTTTCACTACATCGCTGAAACGTATTTCACCCGTTACGGTCACTTGGTCGGGCTGGGTGGCTGTGACGGTTATCGGATCGGTATGAATACTAAAGTTTCGTTCCTGCACGCGGAAGGAGAAGTTGAATTCTTCCAGCTTTTTGTCTACATCGACGAAATCTCCCAGGTGGAAGGTTCCTTCGTAAAAGGCGCCTGGTTTCAGTGCCCCTTCTTCGGGGACAAATTCAATGGTATTGTTGCTGACCCAATACGTTTTTCCTTTCAATGAAGGAGAGAAACTGAACGGATTGTCTTTCAGTTCCTGATTCAGGTCTACCATCGGCTGGTCCTGTGTCAGCTCTATGCGTATCGTTGAGTTTTGCGAAATCACTCCTCCCGTATAAGCATTGACGTATGGAGCGTATTCGGCAGAAGGAATAATGTCTTTCTGATTACTTTTACAGGACGAAAATCCCGCAATTACTGTCAAAAGAATCAAGAATAGTCCGGCAGCAGCGCTGCATCTGGTTTTAATTTGTCCCATAGCGATGAGTTTTTATGATTCAACAAACAAATATACAGTTTTTATGGAAGATTTCTCTTAAATCTGCTTACTTTTGTACATTCAAATCATGTATTTATGGGAAGAAAGCAAGAATATAAAGAGACGAATTTGGAGTTCTTGAAAGAATTGTCATCGCAGGAAGGTATTTATGCCTTGCCTTGCGGCATCTATTATAAGGTTTTGGAGACCGGTACGGGAACTGTTTTTCCTAATGTGCGGAGTATTGTTACCGTTCATTATAAAGGGAGTCTGATTAACGGTCGGGTGTTCGATAATTCTTATGAACGTAATTGTCCGGAAGCTTTCCGCCTCTGCGATGTAATAGATGGTTGGCAACTGGCGCTCCAACGGATGCGTGCGGGAGATAAATGGATCATCTATATACCTTACACGATGGGATACGGAACCCGTGCATCCGGTCCGATTCCGGCTTTTTCGACATTGGTATTTGAGGTAGAGCTTTTGGGAGTTGCATAACTAACGAAGAAAGATATGAAAGTGGAAATAAGAAGCAAAGTGGTGATATTGCTATGTATCGTTCTGGCAGTTTTTTCTTCCTGTATCACGGACGATGATGATGATAGGGGAGACTTTGCTCTTGTTGCCGGTGACGCCCTTCCTCAGTTTTCGGTAGAGATGAGTGATGGGGGAGTGTTGAATACGCAGTCATTTAGCGGGAAGGTTGGAGTGATTGTCTTTTTTCATACGGATTGTCCGGATTGTCAGAAAGAACTTCCGGTTATTCAGAAAGTTTATGATACATATAAAGAGAATCCGGATGTATTATTGTCTTGTATCAGCCGTTCGGAATCGGGCTCTGAAGTACAAGCCTATTGGGAAAAACATTCGTTTACCTTGCCTTTTTCCGCTCAGAATGATGATGCTGTCTTTTCGCTTTTTGCTTCCCATACCATTCCCCGTATATTGATAACAGACAAGGAGGGGATTATTCGTGCTGTATATACAGATGATCCTTTGGCGACCTATCAAGAATTGGCAAAAGATATCGATGCTGTCCTAATCGATAAGTTGTCCGGGAATGAACGATAGCTCATTTGTTGCAAATCAACAGGTGGTTTAATCTGGCTTTTTCTATT
>ENA-UOJD01002895-UOJD01002895.1-human-gut-metagenome-genome-assembly--contig:-P48-NODE-2895-length-13345-cov-6.817457_pt1 | contig 13345 bp, 9 predicted proteins | sample MGYA00242342_ERZ723889 | MGnify/ENA metagenome assembly ERZ723889
TTTATCCAAGTCTCCCTCCCTGAATCAGCGGAATCATCCGTTTTCCTATGATGGCAGCCACAATACAGAGCACGATATCGCCCGGAACTGCCAGAACAAAGCAATATAAAAACAGCGCTCCTACGCCGATCGGCGAATTCAGATAGAAATTGCTGATCACGTAGTAATAAATCATTCCAAATGCATAGACAATAAAAAGTCCCAGAAAATTAGCTCCCAGCAGGCGCCGGTAACTCGGATGCGTCTTGGCATTGGCAATCTTACCATTCACATACGCCGCAACCGCAAATCCGATGATATATCCAAAACTCGGCTGGAAAATATATCCTGGTCCGCCGCCCTGAGTGAAAATCGGAAGTCCAATTAAACCTAATACGATATAAACCACAACCGCCAGCGCCCCATTGACCGGACCTAAAAGCAGACCTGCCAGCATCGTAAATAAAAACTGCAATGTAAACGGAACCACCGGAACCGGTATCTTGATAAATGCTCCCACTGCAATCAGTGCGACAAACATCGCGCACAAAACTAAATCCTTTGTCTTCATGTGTTTCAAACCTTTTTCCTCCTTGGGTATCTGAATGATTTCAGGCATCCGAAGCCATTCTATTCTCGCACATGTACATAAATTTCTCTCCGCAACCCCTGTTCCAACCATCTAAAACAGCAGCGGCCGTCCCAGATCCCGGGTAGTCGAAACAGATGCAGAACTGATTGCAAGCATAACATAGCCTTTTTCTATTGTCAACCTATTATTTTTATATGGTTAACAATTAGTTTTTTATCTGTTTTTTATCTCTTCCCTTTCCATAATCTTGTTTCTTATATCCCTTGATATACATACGTTTCCCGTCCGTCCACACATTCACTGCCCCTGAATCCGCCGTTCTCCAGATCTCCGTTCCCGTCTGTTCCAGACGTTCCACCGCCTCCGGTGCCGGATGCCCGTAAGTATTTCCCTCTCCATAAGAGAGCACCGTGAAAGCTGGGGAAAAGCACTCCAAAAACTCCTCTGAGGAGGAACCGTTCGAACCATGGTGTGCGGCTTTTAACAGTGTCACTTTTTCCCTCTTTTTGTCCTCTTCCACCGCCAGAATCTTCCTTTCGTCCTCCACTCCAATATCTCCTGTCAGAAGCATACGAAACTTTCCATACGTGACATCAAACACCAGTGAATGACTATTTCGCTCCTCGACTGGCTTTTCCCCCGCCTCCGGGTACAGGCACCGAAGCGCCAGGCTTTTCGCCCGCACCGTTTCTCCCCGATGCAGATAATAGACTTCCGCACCCCGTTTTCTGGCAAGAGTTTCCAGTTTTTTATATGCCTCCTGCCCTTTTCCTGCCGCCGGAAGTGCCAGATTCCGCACCCGGATATCTGCCTCCTCCTTCAAAAGCCACTCGATCCCGTTCGTGTGATCCGCATCCGCATGGCTGACCAGAATCCAGTCCAGCGTGCGGATTCCCTGACTTTTCAAAAATGGTCCCAGCACATTTTTCCCGATTTTTTTATCCTGGCTGCTGCCACAGTCCGAAAGAATTGCCTCATCCCGCGTCCGCAGAAAGACGCCGTCGCCCTGTCCTACATCGAGAAACCAGCTCTGAAAGCCATGAACAGGCTGAACCACTAAAAAGACTACCGCCACAGCAATAAATACACTATTTTTTCCCGGTGCATTCCATTCTTTTGGAAACAGAAAAATCCCTTTTCTCTCTAAATTCTCTCTTGCTTCTCCCACACTCCACACATATCGAATCCCCAGCGCCACATAAAACACCCCTATTTTCCACATTTCCGGGCGTCCTGCCACGATGGAATGAAACGGCACGCGTTCCACCTGGATGCAAAGCCATTCATACAACTGAAAAATATAATGCCCCGGACCCGTACATGCACTTGCCGCTATTCTGAATATTTCTGGTATTTCTGATATTCCTGATGCTGCGCCCCAAAAAGCCGAAAGCACTCCCGCAATGCTGCTGCCTCCGCCCATTCCCCCCATTTTTCCTCCCACAAACGCTACACTGTAAATTCCAAGCGCCAGCAGACCGCTTCCGGCTGCATACGTGAGAAGCGGAATCACGATCAGGTTCAGAAAAATTCCCAACATCGGAAATGTAAAATAGTGATACAGCTGAATCGGCATCGTATAAAGCTGAATTGCCAAGCTTAGCATGAGTGTTTCATATCCTTTCTTTTTTTCTTTCTCTTGTTTCTCCTCTTCCCGCTCTTTTCTCTTTTTTCCCACTTTCCGCAGCTCCTCCGTCTCCAGCCCAATCGCGGCAACCGCGCCATAGGAAAGCTGCAATCCCGCCGAAAAGAGCAGATACGGCGACTGCCACGCCTGTAAAATCAAAGACAGCGACAGTGCACTCAGCTGATCGTAACTCCGCCCCAGATATGCCGCCAGACAGGACACCTCTACCATAAATACCGCCCGGAATACCGATGCTCCAAATCCGGTTACAAAACCATAAAAGGTAAGGAGCGCTGAAGCCCCCAGTCCCGCCCATCCATACGATATGCCCCAAAAACGCAGTGCGCTGTAAACGCTCATGCCAATCAAAGAGACATGAAGCCCGCTGACTGCCAGAATATGTGCAATCCCATTATCCTGAAATCGTTCGCGCAGTTCTTCCGATAACCCGGATTTATCCCCCAGCAAAATTGCCTGGAAAATTCCTGCATCTTCTGGAACACAGATTTCCTGAAAAACAGCCGTCGCGTACGCCCGGAAACATTCTGCCTGACTTCGGAGAGGGGAACTTTTTCCTTCTGAAATAAAAATCCGATCCGCCGTTACCCGGTTTCTGATTCCTAGTCCCCGATAATACATCCGATACGAAAACTGCCCCGGATTGCGCGCTTCTTCCAGAAACTCAGCAGTTCCCGTCAGATGAATCTGACTTCCGCAGGGTGGCAGAATTTTCTCTTCACACATCTCCAGTAAATCGCTTTTACACGATATCAGTACCTTTCTTACACTTTCATCCTCTACCTCCACCCCCGTCAAAATCATCGTACACCACCCATTTTTTTCCGAAATAGAATCCAGTGTTCCAGATACCGCCACCTCTGCCGAACCACCCTTCTGCGTTACCATCCGTTCCAGCGCATCCGGGCGCATTTCCACCGTCATCCGTCCCCATCCTGCCAGAAAACAGAAAAACAGCAGAAAGACACGGCACATCATCGGATCTTTCCAATTCCAGACGCGTTCTGCGTCTGTCTGAAAGTCCGAATTTCCCCGTCCTTCTGCTGTTTTTATGACTGCAGGTGAAAAAGCCTTGTGTTTCATAGGACACAATTTCCTATGAAACACAAAAAGCGCTGCTGCAATTATAAACCACACCGTCATGCCCATCTGGTACGCTGCGACCTCTCCAAGTACAAAAGCCACCATCATCCACATTACCGGTCGTTTGATATTCAATTCCTCTTTTCTTGTATTCTACAAAACATCAACAAAATCCCATTGCTGCTCTCTTCCAAACATGGCATATACATTCTGTCTGACAGTTACTTCACAATATACTTCTCCTCTCTCTCCAGAGGCTGCGCCAGCGAAATCACATTCCGGTACGTCACATCTGCTGAGCCATTGACCGTGATCTGTACTTTATTCACCGTCTGAAGCTCTGTCAGAGAAACGACGATCGCGTAAATAGGAATATACTCCGCTACATCGGTATCCCCGGAAATAAAACCACTATCCAGGTTGACATAGCAGGTATTATCTGTCAGTGATACGTTTAATACCTTTGTATTTTTCGGCATCACTGAAAGACCGCCATTCTGGGAACCTGCCAGCAGCTGCTCCACTACCAGGCGTTCCAGCGACGTGTTCATACTGTGAAATACTTCCCGTTTTTCTGCCACCAGACCATCTTTTTCTTCATTGGCAAAATACAGGGTCAGCTCTACTTTTTCATACGAATTGACATCCGAAATACTGTCTACAAAATCACTTCCTGCGATCGCGCCCACCGGGTTGCCATGCGTGTCCAGAAGCGGCTGTCCCTCGCAATTAATGCTGATATAATCGACTCCCTCTACCTGTGTAAAGGTCTTTGCCAACGCCGCCCGGCACAGAATCTCACGCGACGCTTTCATATTCATATATTCCTGATTAAAATTCAGCGTCAGCACGTTATTGTCCCGGTTAATATCCAGGAATTCAACCTTATCACTTAAAACTGCCTGATACTCCGGGTTTTCCGGCGCCGCAAGGATCTGCCCCGCCAGCTCCCCGATCAGGATCTCAGCGTCCGTCGTCTCCGTCTGATAGGAAACACTCGCCAGCCCCGTGCGCGTCGAATTGAGATAATAAATCTGATAGACTCCGTCCTCACCCGCCGTCGGATGCACCTCTTCTTTTTTTCGGCATCCGCCCAGAAGAAGCAGACACGCCAGGCAAAGGATCAGCCGCAAACTTACGCTTCCTGCCCGTTTTCCAGAGCTTTTTTTTCTTATTTTCTCCATTTATTATTTCCTGTTGTTATTTTGCAATCTATCTCACAATAGACATTTCCCTGACCTCACATTCGAACACTGCGACACTCAAATACCGCAACATTCAAACACTGAAACATTCGAACACGGCAGCATTCAAACACCGAAATATTCGAACACTGCAGCACCAGCAACCCTCTCGAACCTCTAAACCGTCCAGAACCACGCTGTCTACGGAATATAATTCAACGGAATCCGCACCGTAAAGGTTGCTCCCTTGCCTTCTTCACTCTTCAGGCGGATCGCGCCCTGATGAAGAAGAATAATATTCTTCGTGATCGCAAGCCCCAGCCCGGTACCGCCTGTCTCGCGTGAGCGCGCCTTATCTACACGGTAAAAACGCTCAAATACACGCTCCTGAAATTCCTTCGGGATTCCCACGCCATTATCCTCCACCTTCACATAAAAGAACTTGTGGTCAGCATCCAGCGTCACCCAGACTTTTCCCTCTTCGCGGTTATACTTGATCGCATTTTCCACCAGGTTCGAAAGTGCCAGGCTCAATTTTACCTCATCCACATCCGCCGATACTTCCCGCTTGCTCTCATATGTGATCTCAATGTTCCGCCGCTTCGCGATCGGGGTCAGACGTTTTAAAATCTGTTCCAGAAGGCCATTGATCGAAGTCTGTGCAATATTCAGATCCGGCGATGATTTATCCATTTTGACTAACGTCAGCAGATCATCGATAATCTTGCCCTCGCGGTCAATCTCCGCCGAAATATCCTGCATAAACTCCTGATATAACTCCGCCGGGGTGTTCTCCATCCCCATCAGAGAATCCGCCAGAACCCTTATCGAAGTCAGCGGTGTTTTCAGCTCATGCGACACGTTGGAAACAAACTCCTGACGCGACTGATCCAGGTTTTTCAGCTTCCGGATGGTCTGCATGACTGCCTCCGAAATGTCCCGCGTCTCCCGGTACGCTTTTACATCAATATCCTGATCCAGATTTCCCTCTGCCACCATATCGAGCTGCTGCTGCAGGCGGCGGAATGGTTTCAGCAGGCAAGCCGCCGCCAATAAATCTGCGATCAGAATAAAACAGAACATAACGAGCTGCAAAAATCCCGTCTTCTGCACAATTTTCTCCTGCAAAAGTGCCGAATTTTCCGTGGATGCCATCAGAAGAAGGACTCCCTGCACGCCTGCCGTATTTTTCCCTTTTCCGGCTGCCACATCCGAATCGATCGGCGCTGCATCCGTGCTTTTTGCCTGAATCGGCTGCGCTACATAGAAATACTTTTTCTTCTGGTTCAAATAGCTGGAAGTTTCCCCGTCAAATGCCTTTAACACATCCGATACAACCAGCGTTTTCCCTCTGGAAAGATCAAATGTGTCTTTCAAGATCTTAAAGCTATCGTCCACCAGCACGATTCTTCCGTTCATCAGATCCGCCGTTGTACTAAGTTCCGCATCCAGCGCCGGATTTGGATTTCCCGACAGCAGTACATTGATATAATCACTGCTGCGTATCTTGTTTGCTAAAATCAGACTCCGGTTCTGCGCTTCCGCCATCCGTTCTTCCACGTGGCTCTGGTAAAAATACCCCGATGTAAAACGGACCTGTACCAGAAGTGGAACCAGCGTCAGGATCAGAAAGGCGAGGATCAGCGGGATTCGCATCCCGATCGTGTGCTCCATCGCTTTCCATATTTTTCTTTTATGTTCTGCTATTCTTCTCATGCCCCTGTCCTGAACAATTACAGTTCACGCGCTCTTACTTGTGTTGCTTAACTTACTGACATTGACCGTAAACCGAAATACGGCTCCGCAACTGCGTTTCTCACAACAACGATCCGATTTCAAGTTTCTTCGACGCCGCGATCGCCAGCGCTCCCGGTCCGATATGGCAGGCTACACTTAAGGACAGCGGATCTACATGAACTTCCGTCTCCGAGAAAAGTTCCCGAAGCTCGGCTGCCAGCTCCTGCGCCATCTCATCATTGTCGGTATGCGCTACATCAATATACGTTTTTTCTCCCGTCACATCACCAAACCGAGTTTCCAGATCGCGGGTGATCGCCGTGATCATCATGGAACGCGCCTGTTTCATCGTCCGCGCCTTCGCAAATGCGTCCAGCTTCTCGCCCTGTATCGTCAGAACCGGTTTTAAACGGAGAAGTGTTCCGAGCGCTGCTGCCGCTGGTGTGATTCTACCGCCCTTTTTCAGGTATTTTAATGTGTCAACCGTGACATAAATAGTTGAATCCAAACCTGTATCTTCCAGCTTTTTGCAGATCGCCTCCACGTCCATGCCGGCTGCCGCCATGTCAAGCGCATCCTGCACCGAACGGCGCTGGGTCACGGAAATCCTGTGATTATCCGCCACCTGCACTTTTCCGTCGAAATCATCTGCCAGCATCTTTGCCGTCTGGCAGGAGCTCGAAAGCCCACTGGACATCGGAATGTGCACAACTGCATCGTATTCCTCCAAAAGTTTTTCCCAGAGATTTAAGATCGTCTCCGGGGACGGCTGGGATGTGCTCACATCGTGATCCCCGCTCAGATGCTCGTAAAATTCCTTCTGTGTCAAATTTATATCTTCCAGATACTCGGTTCCATCAATCATAAACGGCATCGGCAGGACATATACGCCCATCTCTTTCGCCTGTGCCTGTGTAATTCCGCTGTTGCTGTCTGTAACAACCGCTACCTTCATGCTTGTTTCCTCCTGTTTTCCCTGTGAATCTGCTGCCATCCTATTTTCCTTTCCGCATAACACTTTCTTTTCTAAAAATGTCTGCCCTGGAACAGCCTCCGAGCGGTTCACATAGATGATTTTATTTTATCCTATTTTCTTATGAAATGGAAGAGAGAAGTAACGGGATTTTCAGTTCAGAAAATTCCTACCTGTGAACAAAAAACTGCCACAAAACAAGCCCCGACCATTTCTCTGTTCATGATCTTTTCTTGCTTTATGGCAGTTTTCCCGATTCTTATTGACGGTTATATTTATACTTTCCTAATATATTCGAAAATTCTCCCTATTTCACCAACAGCGACTCTCCCGTCATCTCCTTCGGCTTCTCAAGTCCCATCAGTTCAATCAGCGTCGGCACAATATCGCAGAGGCGTCCGCCTTCGCGCAGCTTGTACGCCGGGTCAGCGCCGACCAGGACAAACGGTACCTGATTGGTCGTATGAGCGGTCCACGGCTCGCCGGTTGCCTCATCGACCATCACCTCTGCATTACCGTGATCGGCGCAGATAAAGAGAACGCCTCCGGCTGCCTTGATGGCTTCAACTGCACGTCCTACGCAGGCATCGACGGTCTCAATCGCCTTGATCGCAGCCGACTCCACGCCCGTGTGACCTACCATATCCGGGTTTGCAAAATTGATGATGATGACATCATATTTGCCGGACTCAATCGCCTCCACCAGCTTATCGCACACGATCGGTGCGCTCATCTCCGGTTTCAGGTCGTAGGTCGGAACCTCCTTCGGAGACGGAACCAGAATGCGGTCCTCGCCCTCGTTCGGCTCTTCCACGCCGCCGTTGAAGAAAAATGTTACATGTGCATATTTCTCGGTCTCGGCGATACGTGCCTGCGTCATATGGTGCGCCGCCAGGAACTCTCCAAATGTGTTCTTGATCTCTTCCTTCTTGAACGCAATCAGCTTGTTCCCGATCGTCTCATCGTAATCGGTAAAGCATACAAACGTCAGGTCAAGCTTCTTCTCTCTCGCAAATCCGGTAAATCCCTCATCGCAGAATGCGCGAGTGATTTCTCTTGCACGGTCCGGACGGAAGTTAAAGAAAATGACGGAATCGCCATCCTGAATCGTGGCAACCGGCTTTCCGTCCTTCTCTACATAGAACGGTACGACGAACTCATCGTTTACCTCTTTATCATAGGATGCCTGAATGCCTGCACACGCACTTTCTGCCTTCTCACCCTCTGCCTTTGTCAGCACATCGTAAGCTTTCTGGACACGATCCCAGTTTTTATCACGATCCATCGCATAGTAGCGTCCCATCACGGAAGCCACCTCGCCGATGCCAAGCTGCTGCATCTTCTTCTCTAATTCTGCTACGAACTCCTTACCGGAGGTCGGCGGTGTATCACGTCCGTCCAGGAAGCAGTGCACATACACTTTTTTAAGTCCCTGACGTTTTGCGAACTCCAGAAGTCCGAATAAATGAGTCAGATGGCTGTGAACGCCGCCGTCTGATACCAGTCCGAACAGATGCAGGGCGGAATCATTTTTCTTGCAGGTGTCTGCGGCTGCCAGAAATTCCGGATTTTCAAAGAAATCGCCATCCTCGATTGATTTCGTGATACGGGTCAGATCCTGGTATACGATACGTCCGGCACCCATATTTAAATGTCCAACCTCCGAGTTACCCATCTGTCCGTCCGGCAGACCGACCGCCAGACCGCTGGCATTGCCGCGCACAAACGGGCACTGGCTCATCAGCTGATCCATGATCGGTGTCTTCGCCTCACATACGGCATTGTGCTCACAGGTATCTCTCATGCCGTATCCATCGAGAATCATTAATACGGTTGGCTTTTTTTTCATCTCTTTCTTCTTCCTTTCCTTCCATGAAATGAACCGTTTTTTCTGAAACAACCGGATGAACCAACAATTTTGATTGTTTCAGTTCAAAACCTTCACCTTCTTTTTTTACTGGCAAAAAGGGGACTGCCACGCCTCACACGTGCGACAGCCCCCTTTTGCTCATCTCTTATTTATAATTTACAATCTTTCCAAAATCTGCCTTTAAGGATGCGCCGCCTACCAGACCGCCATCGATATCCGGCTGTGCAAACAGCTCCGGAGCCGATGCTGCGGATACGGAACCGCCGTACTGAATGCGGATCGCCTCTGCGGTCGCTTCATCGTACACTTCCTTGATGCACGCACGGATCGCGCCGCACACTTCCTCAGCCTGCTCGGTGGTCGCTACCTTGCCGGTACCGATCGCCCAGATTGGCTCGTATGCGATCACAGCTGTCTTTGCCTGCTCTGCGGTCACATTCTGGAATGCGATCTTGATCTGCTGGCGGATCCAGTCAAGCGTGATGCCCTGCTCTCTCTGGGTCAGAGTCTCGCCGCAGCAAATGATCGGGGTCAGACCGTGCTCAAATGCTTTCAGTACCTTCTTATTGACCGTCTCATCGGTCTCTGCAAAATATTCTCTGCGCTCGGAATGTCCGATAATCACGTATTTAACGCCTGCATCGGTCAGCATATTCGGGGAAATCTCGCCGGTGTAAGCACCTTTCTCCTCGAAATACATATTTTCAGCGCCGACTGGGATGTTGGTTCCCTCGCACGCTTTTACAACCGGGATAATATCAATCGCCGGTACGCAGAATACAACGTCTACATCTTCCGAAACAACGAGCGGCTTCAGAAGCTCTACCAGAGCTACTGCCTCCGACGGCGTCATGTTCATTTTCCAGTTGCCTGCTACGATCTTTCTTCTAGCCATGACTATTCTATTCCTCTTTTCCGTTTATTTATTTGTTACTGTTCACGCATACGTGCCCAGTAACGGAATTTGCCGTGGCTTCGCATTTAAATACGGCAAATTCCTGCTGCCACCACGTTTTCTTACGGCACTTTCGGTTCCAAAAGTGCCTACCTGTAAACAGTAGCATTTATTTATCATTCGCTGCCGCTACGCCCGGAAGCTCCTTTCCCTCTAAGAATTCCAGGGAAGCGCCGCCGCCGGTGGAGATATGGGTCATCTTGTCGCCAAATCCAAGCTGGTTGACCGCTGCTGCAGAATCGCCGCCACCGATGATCGTGGTCGCTTCGGTGTCTGCCAGTGCTTTTGCAACTGCGATTGTACCCTGTGCAAGAGTCGGGTTCTCAAATACACCCATCGGTCCGTTCCATACAACTGTCTTAGCAGATTTTACGGTGTCTGCATACAGCTTTGCGGTTTCCGGTCCGATGTCAAGTCCCATCGTGTCAGCCGGGATAGCGTCAACCGATACATTCTGTACCTCGATCGGTGCATCGATCGGATCCGGGAAGGATGCTGCTACAGCTGCATCAACCGGAAGAAGCAGTTTCTTGCCAAGCTTCGCCGCCTTCTCTACCATCTCACGACAATAATCTAACTTTGTATCATCGACTAAGGATTTACCAATCTCCTTGCCCTGTGCTTTTAAGAAGGTAAATGCCATGCCGCCGCCGATGATCAGCGTGTCACACTTCTCCAGCAGGTTGGAGATAACGTTTAATTTATCAGCTACCTTCGCGCCGCCTAAAATGGCAACGAACGGGCGGACCGGGTTATCTACTGCATTTCCAAGGAAATCGATCTCTTTCTGCATCAGGTAACCAACTACTGCGGTGTCCACATACTGGGTCACGCCTACGTTTGAGCAGTGTGCGCGGTGTGCAGTACCAAATGCATCGTCCACATAGACATCACACAGGGATGCCAGATCCTTGCTGAACGCCTCACCGTTCTTGGTTTCCTCGGCACGGTAACGGGTGTTCTCAAGCAGAACAACCTCGCCATCCTTCATCGCCTCAACGGCTGCCTTTGCGTTCGGTCCAACCACTTCCGGATCGGCTGCAAATTTCACTTCCTGTCCCAGAAGTTCAGACAGACGAACGGCTACCGGTGCCAGAGACAGCTCCGGCTTCGGCTCTCCCTTCGGTTTGCCAAGGTGGGAGCAGAGAATTACCTTTCCACCGTCCGCAATCAGTTTTTTGATCGTCGGAAGCGCTGCCACCAGACGGTTTTCATCGGTGATCTTTCCTTCTTTTAACGGTACGTTGAAATCACAGCGTACCAGAACGCGTTTGCCCTTTACATTGATATCATCCACGGATTTTTTATTCAGCATATCCTGTCTCCTTTACATTTGAAAAAGAATGTGCCTTGGCACATTCTCGCGCCGAGCGCGGTCGCTTGCGACATGTTTCTGCTTCGCGCGAGTGTGCATCCTCGCGGAGCGTTTTTTGTTTCATAGGACGCAATTTCCTATGAAATAAAAAAATGGATCCGGTCCCGACCGAGGACCGGACCCATCTTGAATCCTTATGATTTTCTATCGAATCGATAAAATTATGCCAGCTCTGCGAAGTATTTGATTGTACGAACCATCTGGCTTGTGTAGGAGTTCTCGTTGTCATACCAGGAAACAACCTGTACCTGATATAAGTCATCACCGATCGGAGATACCATAGTCTGTGTAGAATCAAACAGGGAACCATAGCGGATACCTACGATATCGGAAGAAACGATCTCATCCTCGTTGTAGCCAAAGGACTCAGTCTGAGCTGCCTTCATAGCCTCGTTGATAGCTTCCTTGGTAACATCAGCTTTCTTAACAACGGCTGTCAGAATGGTAGTGGAACCAGTCGGAACCGGAACACGCTGTGCAGAACCGATGAGCTTGCCGTTTAATTCCGGAATAACCAGACCGATCGCTTTTGCAGCACCGGTGGAGTTCGGAACGATATTGACAGCGCCTGCTCTTGCTCTTCTTAAATCGCCTTTTCTGTGCGGTCCGTCCAGAATCATCTGATCGCCTGTGTAAGCGTGGATGGTGGACATGATACCGGACTGAATCGGAGCATAGTCGTTTAATGCCTTAGCCATCGGAGCCAGGCAGTTAGTTGTACAGGATGCTGCGGAGATAATCTTATCTTCCGGTTTCAGTGTCTTGTGGTTTACATTGTATACGATAGTCGGAAGGTCATTGCCTGCCGGTGCGGAGATAACGACTTTCTTAGCGCCTGCATCGATATGTGCCTGTGCCTTTGCCTTGGATGTATAGAATCCGGTACACTCCAGAACTACGTCTACACCAATCTCGCCCCACGGAAGTTCAGCAGCGTTTGCCTTTGCGTAGATAGTAATCTTCTTGCCATCTACTACAATATAATCTTCGCCAGCCTCTACCGTATGTCCATCGTATCTGCCCTGAGCAGAATCATACTTTAACAGGTGAGCTAACATTTTCGGATTTGTCAGATCGTTGATAGCTACGACTTCGTAACCCTCAGCGCCAAACATCTGTCTGAAAGCCAGACGACCAATACGACCAAAACCATTAATTGCAACTTTTACTGCCATGATCTCATTCCTCCTAGAAATTCATCTTCATGATTGTTAAATATTAATCAACCCTGCTTGTATTGTACCCAACTTTTCCTAAAATAGCAAGTGGTTTTTTGTAAATTTTACAGCAAATATTCAGTATTTTTTCTCTTGCTGCGCACAACTTCGACGGATTGTCATACCTTAAATGGAATTTTGTGCTGACAGCCTTAATTTTGCATAATTTTTTAACCAAATGCTCTAATTCGAACTATTTTCATTTTAATCGATCTCTTCTTGTTTGTGAACCTCACATGGCTAAAGTCACGTGCTTCTCGGCCGTTTTAAACGGCAAGACTAAATATCGGCGGATACGCCAGTATCTTAGAATTCGTGCGGATACGCACTTTTTCCACACCGGATACGGCTGGTTTCCACATTACAGGTAGTCCGCTGTATATCTGCCTGCGTTTATGCTGCTTTTAAGTTGTTTACTTCTACATAAAGCTTTCTTAAATCTGCATAAACACAGGAGGTTCTACGCTTCACTACAGGGACTTTTGCCTCCAGTGAAGACCTTTCCGTTTCCGGCAAGGGTTTTAAAAGTTCCCGTATAAAATATCTCGCTCCAATATTATAGGCTGCTGACAGGTCGCAGTTATACTGCTTTCCTGTCTGGAAGATACATAGGCTATGGTTCTCCGGATTTCTTACTACCGCTCCACTTCCGTCACAGGCCAGCCTGCTGGTGTTCCGGGCACTAACTCTGGACACACGAATCCTGTTCCGATGTGCCTGATGTTCACATAGCTT
>ENA-UOJD01002896-UOJD01002896.1-human-gut-metagenome-genome-assembly--contig:-P48-NODE-2896-length-13325-cov-4.815674_pt1 | contig 13325 bp, 13 predicted proteins | sample MGYA00242342_ERZ723889 | MGnify/ENA metagenome assembly ERZ723889
GGTTTGGCAGAAAATGGCAGCGATGTTCCATAATCAGGGCAACCCGGTTTTTGATTATGTCTGGAACACGGTGCGTCGTCGCTTTGGCGGTCGTCTGCATGCGAGAAATGACGGTATTAAACCATTCATCCAGTCGGTACGTCAGGGGTACTGGGGATATTATTTACCCGATCAGGATCATGGCCCAGAGCACAGCGAATTTGTGGATTTCTTTGCCACCTATAAAGCGACGTTGCCCGCGATTGGTCGTTTGATGAAAGTGTGCCGTGCGCGCGTTGTACCGCTGTTTCCGATTTATGATGGCAAGACGCATCGTCTGACGATTCAGGTGCGCCCACCGATGGATGATCTGTTAGAGGCGGATGATCATACGATTGCGCGGCGGATGAATGAAGAAGTCGAGATTTTTGTTGGTCCGCGACCAGAACAATACACCTGGATATTAAAATTGCTGAAAACTCGCAAACCGGGCGAAATCCAGCCGTATAAGCGCAAAGATCTTTATCCCATCAAATAAAAAAGCCTCTCGCGAGGAGAGGCCTTCGACTGATGATAAGTTCAAGTTTGCTTCAGAAGATTCGAAATCTGTTGAATTATCATTGAACTGTAGGCCGGATGAGGCGTTTTCGCCGCATCCGGCAACGTACTTACTCTACCGTTAAAATACGCGTGGTATTAGTAGAACCCACGGTACTCATCACGTCGCCCTGGGTGACAATCACCAGGTCACCAGACATCAAGTAACCTTTATCGCGCAGCAGATTAACCGCTTCGCTGGCAGCTGCTACGCCGTCATTAGCGCTATCAAAGTGCACCGGCGTAACGCCGCGATAGAGAGCAGTCAGGTTCAGCGTACGTTCATGGCGTGACATGGCGAAAATTGGCAGACCAGAGCTGATACGGGAGGTCATCAGCGCGGTACGACCCGATTCGGTCATGGTGATGATCGCCGTAACGCCTTTCAGGTGGTTAGCCGCGTACATTGCTGACATGGCAATGGCTTCTTCCACATTGTCGAACTGAACGTCCAGACGGTGTTTAGAAACGTTGATGCTCGGGATTTTTTCCGCCCCCAGGCAAACGCGCGCCATGGCTGCAACAGTTTCTGACGGGTATTGACCAGCAGCAGTTTCTGCCGACAGCATTACAGCGTCAGTACCATCCAGAACGGCGTTTGCTACGTCCATGACTTCTGCACGCGTCGGCATCGGGTTAGTAATCATTGACTCCATCATCTGGGTCGCAGTGATTACTGCGCGGTTAAGCTGACGCGCACGACGGATCAACGCTTTCTGAATGCCGACCAGTTCCGGATCGCCAATTTCCACACCGAGGTCGCCGCGAGCAACCATTACCACGTCAGAGGCGAGGATGATGTCATCCATTGCCTCCTGGCTGCAAACGGCTTCCGCACGTTCAACCTTGGCAACAATTTTCGCATCACATCCTGCATCGCGTGCCAGGCGACGGGCATAGTTCAGATCTTCGCCGCAGCGTGGGAAGGAGACAGCCAGGTAATCTACGCCAATCAACGCCGCAGTCTTAATGTCTGCTTTGTCTTTTTCGGTCAGCGCTTCAGCTGACAAACCGCCGCCAAGTTTGTTGATACCTTTATTGTTGGAGAGGGGACCACCGACGGTCACTTCGGTGAACACTTTCATGCCCTGGACTTCCAGTACTTTTAATTGGACGCGACCATCGTCCAGCAGCAGGATGTCACCAGGCACAACGTCAGCAGGCAGGCCTTTGTAGTCGATACCGACTTTTTCTTTGTCGCCTTCACCTTTACCCAGGTTGGCGTCGAGCAGGAATTTATCCCCAATATTGAGGAAAACTTTGCCTTCTTTAAAGGTGGATACACGGATTTTGGGCCCCTGGAGGTCACCCAGAATAGCCACATGACGCCCCAGTTTTGCGGCAATCTCACGAACTTTATCCGCGCGCATTTTGTGATCTTCAGGCGAGCCGTGAGAAAAATTCATACGTACAACGTTGGCACCCGCCGCGATAACTTTTTCAAGGTTATTATCGCGATCTGTTGCCGGGCCTAACGTGGTAACGATTTTAGTTCTGCGAAGCCTTCTGGACATGTAATACTCCGTTGACTGAAACAACCAGGTGTTGCTTGAACATGAAATCCGAATGAAATAACGCCGCGATGGCGATAAATTAATCTCATTCGGATGTCGTATAAGATTAGGACAGTGACAGTCGTTTTTAGCGATCGTCACTTAAATTAAGTAACTGCTTATCAAAACGCGATTCCTTCAGCGCTTCCTTGACCCGCTTCAAGTTATCTCTGAATTTTGTACCGCGCCGCAAAGTAAATCCTGTCGCCAGCACATCTATCACGGTCAGCTGTGCAAGTCGAGAAACCATGGGCATATAAATGTCAGTATCTTCCGGTACGTCGAGGGTAATTGCCAGCGTTGCTTCCCGGGCGAGCGGGGTACCCGCAGAGGTGAGGGCAATTACCATAGCGTCGTTTTCGCGTGCCAGCTGCGCCAGCTCGACCAGATTTTTTGTTCTTCCCGTGTGAGAAATCAGCACCACCACGTCTCCGTCGCTACAATTCATACAACTCATGCGTTGCAGCACGATATCATCGGAGTACACCACCGGAACATTAAAACGAAAGAACTTATTCATCGCATCGTGGGCAACGGCGGCTGAAGAACCTAATCCGAAAAAGGCGATTTTTTTTGCCTGAGTGAGCAAGTCGACGGCGCGGTTTATGGCAGATTTATCCAGTGAATGACGGACATGATCAAGCGTTGCCATTGCGGACTCAAATATTTTCCCTGTGTATGATTCAACGCTGTCATCTTCATTGACATTGCGATTAACATAGGGAGTGCCATTCGCCAGACTCTGTGCCAGATGAAGTTTAAAATCAGGAAAACCGCGCGTGTCCATGCTGCGACAGAAACGATTCACCGTCGGTTCGCTAACATTGGCTTCCAGTGCCATAGCAGCAATACTCGAATGGATCGCGTTATCGGGCGAAGCCAGAATGACCTCGGCAACTTTGCGCTCTGATTTGCTCAAATGTTCCAGCTGAGACTGGATTTTTTCCAGCATATTCATGATGTAAAGAGACTCACGGGTAATGACGATTTCCGCTCTGAAAGAAATCGAAATGCAGTTTTGTCAGATATTACGCCTGTGTGCCGTGTTAATGACAAAAGCAGATAAAAAAGTTGTTATTTTTTTTCATAACATGATCAGTGTCAGATTTTTACCCAATGGAAAACGATGATTTTTTTATCAGTTTTGCCGCACTTTGCGCGCTTTTACCGTAATCGCACGGGTGGATAAGCGTTTACAGTTTTCGCAAGCTCGTAAAAGCAGTACAGTGCACCGTAAGAAAATTACAAGTATACCCTGGCTTAAGTACCGGGTTAGTTAACTTAAGGAGAATGACATGGCGGTAACGCAAACAGCCCAGGCCTGTGACCTGGTCATTTTCGGCGCGAAAGGCGACCTTGCGCGTCGTAAATTGCTGCCTTCCCTGTATCAACTGGAAAAAGCCGGTCAGCTCAACCCGGACACCCGGATTATCGGCGTAGGGCGTGCTGACTGGGATAAAGCGGCTTATACCAAAGTTGTCCGCGAGGCGCTCGAAACTTTCATGAAAGAAACCATTGATGAAGGTTTATGGGACACCCTGAGTGCACGTCTGGATTTTTGTAATCTCGATGTCAATGACACTGCTGCATTCAGCCGTCTCGGCGCGATGCTGGATCAAAAAAATCGTATCTCCATTAACTACTTTGCCATGCCGCCCAGCACTTTTGGCGCAATTTGCAATGGGCTTGGCGAGGCAAAACTGAATGCTAAACCGGCACGCGTAGTCATGGAGAAACCGCTGGGGACATCGCTGGCGACCTCGCAGGAAATCAACGATCAGGTTGGCGAATACTTCGAGGAGTGCCAGGTTTACCGTATCGACCACTATCTTGGTAAAGAAACGGTGCTGAACCTGTTGGCGCTGCGTTTTGCTAACTCCCTGTTTGTGAATAACTGGGACAATCGCACCATTGATCATGTTGAGATTACCGTGGCAGAAGAAGTGGGGATCGAAGGGCGCTGGGGCTATTTTGATAAAGCCGGTCAGATGCGCGACATGATCCAGAACCACCTGCTGCAAATTCTTTGCATGATTGCGATGTCTCCGCCGTCTGACCTGAGTGCAGACAGCATCCGCGATGAAAAAGTCAAAGTACTGAAGTCTCTGCGCCGCATTGACCGCTCCAACGTGCGCGAAAAAACCGTACGCGGGCAATATACTGCGGGCTTCGCCCAGGGCAAAAAAGTGCCGGGATATCTGGAAGAAGAGGGCGCGAACAAGAGCAGCAATACAGAAACCTTCGTGGCGATCCGCGTCGACAATGATAACTGGCGCTGGGCCGGTGTGCCATTCTACCTGCGTACTGGTAAACGTCTGCCGACCAAATGTTCTGAAGTCGTGGTCTATTTCAAAACACCTGAACTGAATCTGTTTAAAGAGTCGTGGCAGGATCTGCCGCAGAATAAACTGACTATCCGTCTGCAACCTGATGAAGGCGTGGATATCCAGGTACTGAATAAAGTTCCTGGCCTTGACCACAAACATAACCTGCAAATCACCAAGCTGGATCTGAGCTATTCAGAAACCTTTAATCAAACGCATCTGGCAGATGCCTATGAACGTCTGTTGCTGGAAACCATGCGTGGTATTCAGGCACTGTTTGTACGTCGTGATGAAGTGGAAGAAGCCTGGAAATGGGTAGACTCCATTACTGAGGCGTGGGCGATGGACAATGATGCGCCGAAACCGTATCAGGCCGGAACCTGGGGCCCCGTTGCCTCGGTGGCGATGATTACCCGTGACGGTCGTTCCTGGAATGAGTTTGAGTAATATCTGGGCTTATCCTTTATGGGTATTTTACCGGTAACATGATCTTGCGCAGATTGTAGAACAATTTTTACACTTTCAGGCCTCGTGCGGATTCACCCACGAGGCTTTTTTTATTACACTGACTGAAACGTTTTTGCCCTATGAGCTCCGGTTACAGGCGTTTCAGTCATAAATCCTCTGAATGAAACGCGTTGTGAATCATCCTGCTCTGACAACTCAATTTCAGGAGCCTTTATGAATCCACAATTGTTACGCGTAACAAATCGAATCATTGAACGTTCGCGCGAGACTCGCTCTGCTTACCTCGCCCGGATAGAACAAGCGAAAACTTCGACCGTTCATCGTTCGCAGTTGGCATGCGGTAACCTGGCACACGGTTTCGCTGCCTGCCAGCCAGAAGACAAAGCCTCTTTGAAAAGCATGTTGCGTAACAATATCGCCATCATCACCTCCTATAACGACATGCTCTCCGCTCACCAGCCTTATGAACACTATCCAGAAATCATTCGTAAAGCCCTGCATGAAGCGAATGCGGTTGGTCAGGTTGCGGGCGGTGTTCCGGCGATGTGTGATGGTGTCACCCAGGGGCAGGATGGAATGGAATTGTCGCTGTTAAGCCGCGAAGTGATTGCGATGTCTGCGGCGGTGGGGCTGTCCCATAACATGTTTGATGGTGCTCTGTTTCTCGGTGTGTGCGACAAGATTGTCCCAGGTCTGACCATGGCAGCCCTGTCGTTTGGTCATTTGCCTGCGGTGTTTGTGCCGTCTGGACCGATGGCAAGCGGTTTGCCAAATAAAGAAAAAGTGCGTATTCGCCAGCTTTATGCCGAAGGTAAAGTGGATCGCATGGCATTACTGGAGTCAGAAGCCGCGTCTTATCATGCGCCGGGAACATGTACTTTCTACGGTACTGCCAACACCAACCAGATGGTGGTGGAGTTTATGGGGATGCAGTTGCCAGGCTCTTCTTTTGTTCATCCGGATTCTCCGCTGCGCGATGCTTTGACCGCAGCCGCTGCGCGCCAGGTTACACGCATGACCGGTAATGGTAATGAATGGATGCCGATCGGTAAGATGATAGATGAGAAAGTGGTGGTGAACGGTATCGTTGCACTGCTGGCGACCGGTGGTTCCACTAACCACACCATGCACCTGGTGGCGATGGCGCGCGCAGCCGGTATTCAGATTAACTGGGATGACTTCTCTGACCTTTCTGATGTTGTACCGCTGATGGCACGTCTCTACCCGAACGGTCCGGCCGATATTAACCACTTCCAGGCGGCAGGTGGCGTACCGGTTCTGGTACGTGAACTGCTCAAAGCAGGCCTGCTGCATGAAGATGTCAATACGGTGGCAGGCTTTGGTCTGTCTCGTTATACCCTTGAACCATGGCTGAATAATGGTGAACTGGACTGGCGGGAAGGGGCAGAAAAATCACTCGACAACAATGTGATCGCCTCCTTCGAACAACCTTTCTCTCATCATGGTGGGACAAAAGTGTTAAGCGGTAACCTGGGCCGTGCGGTTATGAAAACCTCTGCCGTGCCGGTAGAGAACCAGGTGATTGAAGCGCCAGCGGTTGTTTTTGAAAGCCAGCATGACGTTATGCCGGCCTTTGAAGCGGGTTTACTGGACCGCGATTGTGTCGTTGTTGTCCGTCATCAGGGGCCAAAAGCGAACGGAATGCCAGAATTACATAAACTCATGCCGCCACTTGGTGTATTATTGGACCGGTGTTTCAAAATTGCGTTAGTTACCGATGGACGACTCTCCGGTGCTTCAGGTAAAGTGCCGTCAGCTATCCACGTAACACCAGAAGCCTACGATGGCGGGCTGCTGGCAAAAGTGCGCGACGGGGACATCATTCGTGTGAATGGACAGACAGGCGAACTGACGCTGCTGGTAGACGAAGCGGAACTGGCTGCTCGCGAACCGCACATTCCTGACCTGAGCGCGTCACGCGTGGGAACAGGACGTGAATTATTCAGCGCCTTGCGTGAAAAACTGTCCGGTGCCGAACAGGGCGCAACCTGTATCACTTTTTAAGACGACAAATTTGTAATCAGGCGAGAGAAAACTCTGATGAAAAACTGGAAAACAAGTGCAGAATCAATCCTGACCACCGGCCCGGTTGTACCGGTTATCGTGGTAAAAAAACTGGAACACGCGGTGCCGATGGCAAAAGCGTTGGTTGCTGGTGGGGTGCGCGTTCTGGAAGTGACTCTGCGTACCGAGTGTGCAGTTGACGCTATCCGTGCTATCGCCAAAGAAGTGCCTGAAGCGATTGTGGGTGCCGGTACGGTGCTGAATCCACAGCAGCTGGCAGAAGTCACTGAAGCGGGTGCACAGTTCGCAATTAGCCCGGGTCTGACCGAGCCGCTGCTGAAAGCTGCTACCGAAGGGACTATTCCTCTGATTCCGGGGATCAGCACTGTTTCCGAACTGATGCTGGGTATGGACTACGGTTTGAAAGAGTTCAAATTCTTCCCGGCTGAAGCTAACGGCGGTGTGAAAGCCCTGCAGGCGATCGCGGGTCCGTTCTCCCAGGTCCGTTTCTGCCCGACAGGTGGTATTTCTCCGGCTAACTACCGTGACTACCTGGCGCTGAAAAGCGTGCTGTGCATCGGTGGTTCCTGGCTGGTTCCGGCAGATGCGCTGGAAGCGGGCGATTACGACCGCATTACTAAGCTGGCGCGTGAAGCTGTAGAAGGCGCTAAGCTGTAAAAGTCAATATGCCCGATCGAGGATCGGGCATTTTTGTAGCGTTTTTTTGCCGGGTTTAACCCTGTACTTTTACCTGTCCGGCGGCGTGCTTCGCGCGCTCAATGGCGTCAACAACACTCTCTGCAGTAGCCAGTGCTACCCCCAGACGACGGCAGCCATCAATTTCCGGCTTACCAAATAAACGAATCTGCAAATCTGCGCCTACGGCATTCTGCACATTATCAAACGTGACATTCTGACTGGTCAGTTGCGGCAGGATAACGGCAGAAGCAGCAGGACCATACTGGCGGATCCCGCCAACCGGAAGTCCGAGGAAGGCACGTACATGCAGGGCAAACTCCGAGAGATCCTGAGAAATTAGCGTCACCATCCCGGTGTCATGCGGGCGAGGGGAGACTTCACTGAAAATCACCTCATCACCACAGACAAACAGCTCGACACCAAACAGCCCATAACCGCCCAGTGCCAGCACCACTTTACGGGCAATCTCCTGCGCACGTTCAAGGGCAAGCGGGCTCATTTGCTGTGGTTGCCAGGATTCACGATAGTCGCCATCTTCCTGGCGATGACCTACCGGTGCACAGAAATGGACGCCATCCACCGCGCTGACGGTTAGCAGGGTAATTTCGAAGTCAAACTTAACGACGCCTTCAACAATTACGCGGCCCGCTCCGGCGCGACCGCCTTGCTGAGCGTACTCCCATGCATGAGCAAGTTGCTCTGCAGAACGAATAAACGTCTGCCCTTTACCGGAAGAACTCATCACCGGTTTAACAATACAGGGGTAGCCAATGGCGGCAACCACCTCGCGGAAAAGGTTTTCGCTATCGGCAAAACGATAAGTGGAAGTGGGCAGCTGCAGCTCTTCTGCCGCCAGGCGACGGATACCCTCGCGATTCATCGTTAATTTCGTTGCGCGAGCGCAGGGGACAACATTCAGTCCTTCCTCTTCAAGTTGGATCAGCATATCGGTGGCAATAGCTTCGATCTCCGGCACGATATAATGTGGTTTTTCCAGTTCAACCACACGGCGTAATGCATCACCATCAAGCATATTAATGACATGGGAGCGATGCGCGACATGCATGGCTGGTGCGTCGGCATAGCGATCGACGGCAATCACCTCTACGCCGAGACGCTGACACTCGATTGCCACTTCTTTACCCAGTTCACCGGAGCCTAATAACATCACGCGAGTTGCTGCCGGACGCAGCGCAGTGCCTAATAACGTCATAACGAATATCCCCTGATTAATTCCGCGCGCAGTATAAACGAAAACGTTTGCGTGTGTCTTCATTGCTGATGTTGATTTCCCAACTGAAAAGAAATATACTGTATAAAATCACAGTTATTATGAGAGGCTGCAAATGGCGGTTGAAGTTAAATACGTAGTCATTCGTGAGGGCGAAGAGAAAATGTCGTTTACCAGCAAAAAGGAAGCCGATGCTTATGACAAGATGCTTGATACGGCCGATCTGCTTGACGCCTGGCTGACAAATTCTCCAGTGCAAATGGAAGACGAGCAACGTGAAGCCCTTTCGCTATGGCTGGCAGAACAAAAAGATGTGCTGAGCACCATTCTGAAAACCGGCAAATTACCGTCCCCACAGGTCGTCGGTGCTGAATCCGAAGAGGAAGATGCCTCACACGCGGCCTGAAGCAACTTGCGCTCCTGACAATTTGTACCATGCTTTCTCCTGAATCATTGTGCTATGGAGAAAAACATGAAAAAAAGAGGGGCGTTTTTAGGGCTGTTGTTGGTTTCTGCCTGCGCATCAGTTTTCGCTGCCAATAATGAAACCAGCAAGTCGGTCACTTTCCCAAAGTGTGAAGGTCTGGATGCTGCCGGAATTGCCGCGAGCGTAAAACGTGATTACCAACAAAATCGCGTGGCGCTCTGGGCTGATGATCAAAAAATTGTCGGTCAGGCCGATCCCGTGGCATGGGTCAGTTTGCAGGACATTCAGGGGAAAGATGATAAATGGTCAGTACCGCTAAACGTGCGTGGTAAAAGTGCCGATATTCATTACCAGGTCAGCGTGGACTGCAAAGCGGGAATGGCGGAATATCAGCGGCGTTAATGGCTTCTGATAATTCGATTGACTGTTGGCGGATGCGGCGCGAGTGCCTTGTCCGCCCCAGAACGCACCACAATCGTAGGCCTGAGAAGACGCAACAGCGTCGCATCGGGCAATCAGCATCAAACAATGCCACTCAAAACGACAAACTACTTTCACCTAAAATACCCTTATCACCTGATATACAGTAAATACCTTACCTGGCGCGAATTTCTTTGAATAACGGCCTACCGCCCCGCTTATTTGCGCATCTTTTGTCTCGATATACATTTTCTGACATCCTCATCCGCTATGCTACAGGCACTAAAAATGGTTATTGAGGAGCAAATATGGCTAACTGGTTAAATCAACTGCAATCTCTGCTTGGGCAAAGCCGTTCTTCTACCTCCTCGTCTGCGGATCAGGGATTGGGCAAACTTTTAGTGCCTGGCGCATTAGGCGGACTGGCTGGGCTGCTGGTCGCAAATAAATCAGCACGTAAACTTCTTACGAAATATGGCACCAACGCGTTACTGGTTGGCGGCGGAGCGGTAGCGGGTACGGTGCTGTGGAATAAATACAAAGATAAAATTCGCGCGGCGCATCAGGATGAACCGCAGTTTGGCGCGCAAAGTACGCCGCTGGATGAGCGTACGGAACGTTTGATCCTTGCGCTGGTCTTTGCCGCTAAAAGTGATGGCCATATTGATGCCAAAGAACGTGCGGCAATCGACCAGCAATTGCGAGAAGCCGGTGTGGAAGAGAAGGGGCGTGTACTCATTGAGCAGGCAATCGAACAACCGCTGGATCCACAACGCCTGGCTACCGGGGTCCGCAATGAAGAAGAGGCGCTGGAAATCTATTTCCTGAGCTGCGCGGCTATTGATATTGACCATTTTATGGAACGCAGTTACCTGAATGCACTGGGTGACGCGCTGAAAATCCCCCAGGATGTTCGTGACGGCATTGAACGCGATCTCGAACAGCAAAAACGCACTTTGGCGGAATAATTCCGCTCTCTGGATAGCCTGAAGTTGACTATTTCGGGTTATCCAGAACCGCACAGCCATTTGAACAGGCTGATTTTCTCTGTCTGCATAACAGTCGATATCCGCGCCATTACCTGTCATCATCTAAGCAATGACTACCCTGTTTCGCTTGCATCCCCGGTGAGTTTTGCCACCCTTATAAGATGTTTCAACCAGAAAGAACAATAACATGCTACCAAAAGCCGCCCGCATTCCCCACGCCATGACGCTTCATGGCGATACGCGCATCGATAATTACTACTGGCTGCGGGACGATACGCGTTCTCAGCCGAAAGTCCTGGACTATCTGCAACAAGAAAATAGTTACGGTCATCGGGTGATGGCCTCGCAACAAGCCTTGCAGGATCGCATCTTAAAGGAAATCATCGACCGCATTCCGCAACGAGAAGTTTCTGCGCCCTACATCAAAAATGGCTACCGCTATCGGCATATTTATGAACCAGGCTGTGAATATGCTATCTACCAGCGTCAATCGGCGTTCAGTGAAGAGTGGGACGAGTGGGAAACATTGCTCGATGCCAACAAGCGCGCGGCTCATAGTGAGTTTTATTCGATGGGCGGAATGGCGATTACGCCAGATAACACCATTATGGCACTGGCAGAAGATTTTCTTTCCCGACGGCAGTACGGCATTCGTTTTCGTAATCTGGAAACAGGTAACTGGTACCCGGAACTGCTGGATAACGTTGAACCCAGCTTTGTCTGGGCAAATGACTCCTGGACTTTCTACTATGTTCGCAAGCATCCAGTGACGCTGCTGCCTTATCAGGTCTGGCGTCACGCCATCGGTACGCCAGCATCGCAAGATAAACTGATTTACGAAGAAAAAGACGATACCTATTACGTCAGCCTGCATAAAACGACCTCGAAGCATTATGTGGTCATTCATCTGGCCAGCGCCACCACCAGTGAAGTTCGCCTGCTGGACGCGGAAATGGCCGATGCCGAGCCGTTTGTTTTTCTGCCTCGCCGCAAAGATCACGAATACAGCCTTGATCACTACCAGCATCGGTTTTATCTGCGTTCCAACCGCCACGGTAAAAACTTTGGCTTATACCGTACCCGTATGCGTGATGAGCAACAGTGGGAAGAGTTAATTCCGCCACGTGATAACATTATGCTGGAAGGGTTTACGCTGTTTACCGACTGGCTGGTGGTTGAAGAGCGTCAGCGCGGGTTAACCAGTTTGCGGCAAATTAACCGCAAGACCCGGGAAGTCATTGGCATTGCCTTTGATGATCCGGCCTATGTGACCTGGATTGCCTACAATCCAGAACCTGAAACCGCGCGATTGCGTTATGGTTATTCTTCTATGACCACACCAGATACTTTGTTTGAACTGGATATGGATACCGGTGAGCGTCGTGTATTAAAACAAACGGAAGTTCCTGGTTTTGATGCGGCGAATTACCGCAGTGAACACCTGTGGATAGTCGCCCGTGATGGCGTCGAAGTTCCGGTTTCGCTGGTCTATCATCGCAAACATTTTCGCAAAGGACACAACCCGCTGCTGGTGTATGGCTACGGTTCTTACGGCGCAAGTATTGATGCCGATTTCAGTTTTAGCCGCTTGAGTTTGTTGGATCGTGGATTTGTCTACGCCATTGTCCATGTTCGTGGCGGCGGTGAGCTGGGGCAACAATGGTACGAGGACGGTAAATTTCTGAAGAAGAAAAATACGTTTAATGATTATCTTGATGCCTGCGATGCATTGTTAAAACTGGGCTATGGCTCTCCTTCGCTCTGTTATGCGATGGGCGGGAGTGCGGGGGGGATGTAGATGGGCGATGCGATTAATCAACGCCCGGAATTGTTCCACGGCGTTATCGCCCAGGTGCCGTTTGTTGATGTTGTAACAACAATGCTGGATGAATCAATTCCTCTTACCACCGGCGAATTTGAAGAGTGGGGGAATCCGCAGGATCCGCAATATTACGAATATATGAAAAGCTACAGCCCGTATGACAACGTCACTGCACAGGTTTATCCGCATTTACTGGTAACGACCGGTTTACACGATTCTCAGGTGCAATATTGGGAACCGGCAAAATGGGTCGCTAAATTGCGCGAGCTGAAAACCGATGACCATCTTTTATTGCTCTGTACCGACATGGACTCAGGTCATGGCGGTAAATCTGGTCGCTTTAAATCGTACGAAGGCGTAGCGATGGAATATGCTTTTCTGGTCGCGCTGGCGCAGGGAACATTACCCGCTCAGTCAGCGGATTAAGTATTTTCCAGATAATGCTTCAGTGTTAAACGCAGCTCCGGGCTCATGCTGTCGAGGTTATTAAACAACCAGCGCAGATAGCCCGGATCGCGTTCGGCAACGTCGGAAACCGCTTTGCCACGGTATTTGCCAAAGGTGAAGGTCGTCATCAACGACGGACGTCCGGTGATATCGGCCATCTGTTCTGCCGTCCAGCCGGAGGTGTTCATAATATCGATAAGCAACGCGGCGGTGATATAACAGTCATACAACGCGCGGTGATGATGCAGGCCCGGCGGCGTCTGTACATTGAGCTTGCGTGTTTTATATAACGCCATATTGCTGTACTTGATCCCTGGCCACAAACGACGGGCCAGTTTCATAGT
>ENA-UOJD01002899-UOJD01002899.1-human-gut-metagenome-genome-assembly--contig:-P48-NODE-2899-length-13318-cov-5.115434_pt1 | contig 13318 bp, 13 predicted proteins | sample MGYA00242342_ERZ723889 | MGnify/ENA metagenome assembly ERZ723889
CGGAATTTTCTTGTGCAATTTGCGGAGAATGATAAAAACTCCGGCGGAAAAACCGCCGGAGTTTTTATCATTTATGCATTCCCGGTCGTTTCGTTCACCAGACGGGTGAGGGCGGACACATAGGCTTCGTTGGAATAATATTTTTCGTAGAGCTTCCGGCAGTCGGCCTTCATGGCGGCCAGCTGTTCCGGGTGAAGGATGGCATGTTCCAGCAGCTTTGCCAGCTGGTCCGGGTCATCGTCGCGGTAGATAAATCCGTCCACGCCTTCCGTGACAAGCCCGGCGGTGCCGGTGTGCTCCGACACGATGGACGGCTTGCCGAAGATCAGCCCTTCGGTGACAAAGGTGGGCATGGGGTCATCGCGGGAGGAACATACCACACAGGCGCACTGGTCCATCAGGGACTTGATCTCCGGGCGTTCCAGCCGCTTGCGGTAGAATACGGTGTCCGGATAATCCTCCACCAGAGCATCGACGGTGCTCTTCAACGCCTTGTCGGCGGGTTTGCCCACAAAGAGGAAGGCTGCCTTCTGCCGCACTTCCGGTTTCAGCAGGCGGATGGCGTTGCAGAAGATATCCTGCCCTTTGCGCGGCTCAAAGGAACCCACCGTGACGAACAAAGGCCGCCCGGCGGCAAAGCTGATATCAAAGGGCGGGAAGCTCTCCTGCGCATAGTCGGGCAGGCCGTAGATCAGCTGTTCGATGGCAAAATCCGGCCGGACCGAATGCATGGCAGCGGTGGCGTGGGAGCCGACCGCGCAGATATGGATGTTGGATTCCAGTGTCTGAGGGATCTGGTGGGCGATGAACGGATAGCCGGCAAAGGCGTCATGCAGCCACCACAGCACCGGCACAAAAGAGCCGTTGAGGGTGCGCACGGCAGAAGCTTCCACCACGGTGTTGGCCAGCACGAAATCCACGCTGGTGGCCAGCCCCCACAGCGAAGAACTCATCACGCAGTCGCTTTGGGTGACAACGGCGGCTCCGGCGTCCAGAAACAGCGGCAGGGAGCCTTCGTCCGAAGGCCCAAGGACGACCACCTCAAAGCCCATGCTGCGCAGCACCGGCACGGCGCTGACCAGCACGATGGGCGCGCCGGTCATGGTCAGCTCGTGGCTCAGGATGAGCGCACGCTTTCCACCGGCAGAGAATACATCGTCGGCACACAGTTCCCGCCGGAAATGCAGCAGGGCCTGCGGGATGCGGCGGCAGCACTGCGCCATGGCGGTGGCAAGGCGCAGTAGTTCGGTCACACTGTCCTTGCCGCGCGCTGCCGCGCGCACACGGTCCAACAGGGGGCGCGACACCATGGCACACCGGCTGCAGGGGATGTGCTGGGTGCTCAGATAAAGAGCGGTGGAACCGTCAAAGCCAAAGGCTGCATCGCACACGGCAAGGTCGGCACCGTCCTGCAAGGCTTTTGCAAAATAGGTCAGCGCTGTGGAGGTGCACTCCACGTCCTCGCTGACCAGAAGTACCCCGGCCACCGAATCGGTCAATTCACCTTCCAGCTTTGTCACCAGACGGAACTTGCGGTGGAGCTGGTCGTTCAGCGAATTTTCCAGTGCCATATGGCGGCCGGGCGCATAGATGAGCAGATAACTGCTCTGGGTATCGGTGTACACCTGCTTTGTCAGCTGTCTGCGCTGCAGGGCACTGTAACTGCTGTACATGATACTGCACTCCTCTGCAATGGTTTCAGCCGCGCATCATCCGGCGCAGCGCACGCAGCGGAGCGGTAAGCTTCCAGCTGCTGCTCTCGTACACGGTCTCCAGCGAGGTCTCGTAGGCGGCCCGGCTGCTCTGCAGTTCCTGCAGTTTCTGGTTCAGCCGGGCAATCTCTTCGCGGTTGAACTGCAGCTGATCGCGCAGGTCCTGCTTTTCGGTTTCGTTCTGCAGTTTAATGGCGTTCAGCGCTTTGAGCAGGGCTTTGCCGGGCTGTTCATGCTGGAAGCGGCCCAGCGGATAATACTGATAACTCACGGCAAATTTCATCCCGGCGGCAAATGGCACCGAGCTGACCGCGTTCAGGTTCGGGTCCGGATCCAGAAACAGCAGGCAGTCGTCCTGCAGGCGGATGCCGTTTGCAGGGCGGAATTCCAGCCGGTCGTCCGAAACGCTCAGGCCTGTGATGCAGCAGGCCAGCTCACCGGGGTCCAGCCGCAGGGCGCGGGCGTCGGTGGGCAGGGTGAACACGGCGGATACCTCGTGGGTCAGTTCGTCGTAAGCATCCTCGGTCACAGTCAGGCATTCCCGCTGGGAGTATCCGGCACCGGAGTCATAAAAGAGCTGGGGCAGATTCAGGGCGGATGGCTCGCTTTCGCTGCTGTGCTTGGCCAGCGCAGCCTGATAGGTCAGCATCTGCTGTTCCAGTTCCAGACACCGCTGCGCCAGCCGGGATACCCCTTCGTCGGAAAGTCGGAGCTGTTGTTCCAGATCGGAAACGCGGCTTTGCGCCGCCGCAAGAGTCTCGGGGATCTCTTTGTTCATAACCGGATTCTCCTCTTTTTTATGATGAGGCTGCAACCGCAGCAGCCGGGACGGTCAATGTTTGGCGGTATAGTGCACAGATGGGGTGTGGCGGCGTGCCGGGAACAGTTTGATGATCAGGGTACGCCGTGCCTGCAGCAGCAGGCAGACCAGCCAGATGGAACCCATGGAGACGGCATACTGCACCCACATGCCCAGCAGCGGGCGCTCTGCAAACTTTGCCACCAGCAGATACCACGGGATGGCGGTAAGTTCAGCGGTATGTACGCAGAAGATGTTCAGCGAGCGCCGGCCCACCGCTTCGAGGAAGCAGACCGCCGGCCCGTGGCTGCGGCTCCAGCGCAGGAACAGCCGGATGAACAAAAGGCCCGCCGCACCATCCAGAAAAATGCTCACCGGGCCAAGCGACCATTCGGCCATCGAGATGCAGTCGGTGGTGCGGGTCAGCAGGGCGCTTACTGCAATGAGCACCGCGGCGGCGATCAGCCCGGCCCGCAGCTTCGGCGGGAGAGGTTTGTCCAGCAGGTGATGCTTCTTGGAGAGAAAGCCGATATAAAGGTACGGGACCACGACAGCTCCCTGCGCCAGACAGAACGGCAGCTCCCACACAAGGCTTGTGCCCCAGCCCAGCAGGGCGCACCCGGCCACGGCCCAGGGAACATAGTTTTCCGGGAAGATGTTCAGAATCGCATCCAGAAAGATCCAGCCTATCATGAGGGCCAGCAGATACCACATCGGCCCGCAGGAAAAGAACTCCTGCCCGAAATAGGTGGCCGTGTGGGGCAGCCCCAGCAGAAAACCGCCCGTGACCTTGATGGACTCGCCGATGGTGCCGGGCAGATAGCCGAAGGTTTTGTAATGGATCAGAAAATGCAGCACACAGGTGAACAGTGCGGTATAAAGATAGGGCTTCAGCAGGGTCTTGAGCTGCTGGTGGATACACTTGCTGATAGAGCGCTTGCGGAAGCCGTAGCCACTGGCAATGAAGAACGCGGCCATCAGGCTTTCGCGGTAGATATACGGGAAAAAAGCGGTCAGGGACAGACCGCTGAAACTTTGCAGAGAGTAAAGTTCTGCCGTGTGGGCAAATACGATGGTCAGCATTCCGGCACCCTTCAGCATGTCGAACATGCCGATGGAGCTGACAGTGCGGGGCTTGGTTCCTTCCATGAACAGGGTCCTTCCTTGCGCCTCACCCCTTGCAGTCGATCACGGCGCAATGTGGTAGAATTGATAAAAAAAGACGCGGGTTTTTGAAATTAGTATAATGCATTTTGTGCAGGCTGTCAATTTTGATTTGCGGTCCTGCCGCCGCAAAGACCCGGCTTTTCTGATAAAAAGAATAGCATAACAGCCACCCTTATGCAACAAAAGGGAAAATTTGCTGCTGGAAATCAAAATGATGCGCAAGTAAATATTGCTTAAATTGGAAATTAAATGTTGCAAAAGTATTGCATTGCCGGGCGGGATATTGTATACTGGGCACAGTTGGAAAAGTCTGGGAGCAGGCTCCGGCAGCCGGGGCTGTTTACCCGCCGGACGGGAAGTAAAATATGTGGAGGCTGGAAAAATGATCACATCGCTGTATCGATCGCTTTGCAATATGGAAACCAACATCGCCGACCGCGTGGCACTGCGCTGGTACGATGAGGACAAAAAGGGTGTTGCCGAGGTGCGCTATGCACAGTACGCACAGGACCTGCGCCGGTTTGTGGCTTTTCTGCGGGCAGAGTACGGCGACGTGCGGGGCAAGCGGGTGGCCATTCTGGCCCGCAACAGCTACCAGTATGTCATCTGCATGTACGGCACGGTGCTGGCCGGGGCTGTGGCCGTGCCGCTGAATCTGGGCAAGAACTGGGACGGCATCTCCTATGAGCTTGGCCTTACCGAGCCGGTGTGCATCCTGCAGGACGGCGAGTTTGCCGAGCAGGAACCTGCCCTGACCGAAACCTGCGGCAGTATCCTGCAGCCCATGGATGCATGGGCCGGCTATGAACCGGCACAGGATGTGACCGAAGCGGAGGACCTGTCTGCGCTGGCGTTCATCATGTTCACCTCCGGCACCACCGGCCGCAGTAAGGGCGTCATGCTGAGCCAGAAGAATCTGTTCTCCGCCATGCCGGCCTTTCTGGACCCCTTTGAGGATGTCCGCACCTATACCGGCTGGAACACCGACGAGTTCTCGTCCCTGTCGGCGCTGCCCATGTTCCACATCTCGGCTATGACCAGCCTTGTCTCGTGGAGCATCACCGGCCACTGCGTCAACCTGTGCAACAACCTGAAATACTTCTACCGGGACCTCGGTGCCATGCGCAGCGATGTGATGGCCGTGGTGCCTGTGCTGCTGAAGAGCATCTACAATGATGTGATGAAGGGCCGCCGGGAACGCCTGAACGGTCTGCGGGTGCTCACCTGCGGTGCGGCCATGTTCGACCCCAAAATGCTCAGCGACCTGATGGACAAGGGCTTTTTTGTGGCACAGATGTACGGACTGACCGAGACCTGCGGCGACGGTGCATGGAACTCCTCGCAGGAGGCAAAACACCTGACCAGCGTGGGCCATGTGGACCTCAGCTGTGAATACAAGCTGGACGGCGGTGAGCTGTGCATGCGCGGCGACCCCATCATGCTGGGCTACTACAAGGATCCGGAAGGCACTGCAGAAGTCATCGATGCAGACGGCTGGTTCCATACCGGCGACATTGCCCGGGTGGAAGAGGACGGCTACATGTACCTGACCGGCCGCAAGAAGAACGTGATCATTCTGGACAGCGGCGAGAACGTGAGTCCCGAGGAGCTGGAAAAGCTGTTGGTACCCTGTGCGGACATTCAGGAGTGCATCGTGAAGGAAAAGGACAAAAAGATCTGCGCTGTCATCTACTGTGACCCTGCAAAGCAGGATGCGGTGAAGGAGTTCGTCACTGGGGTCAACCGCGGCCTGCCGCTGTACAAGCGCATGGTGCCGCAGTTCAGCGAGACGCCACTGCCCCGCAACGCAACCGGCAAACTGATCCGCTGAGCACAGGAGGAGATCACTGTGGGAAAGATCAGAGTTCTGGATAATGTCTACGACCTTATCACCATCAACATGGCGGACCGCTTCAAGGACAATGTGGCCTTCCGGTTCTACGATACCGCGAACGATGCCGTGACCGCCATCCTCTATAAGGATTATGTGCAGGATATCCGCAAGGCGGTGAATTACTTCCGCTCCACCATCCCGGAGATCAAGGGCAAAAAGATCTGTCTTTTGACCAAGAACAGCTACGAATATGCGGTCAATTCCTTCGGCATCGTGGCTGCCGGAGCAGTGCTGGTGCTGCTGAACCAGCGCAAGAGCTGGGAGGAGCTGCAATACGAGCTGGAACTGGTGGAGCCGGACGCCATCCTGACCGATGGCGACGACTACGGCTTCAATGAGCAGCTGCAGGCCGCCTATGGCAGCATCCTCCGCCCGATGGACGGTTTCCGCAGTGTTGAACCGGGTCAGCTGACCCGTTGCATCGACCATGAAGCGCTGATGATCCTGATGTTCACCTCCGGCACCACCGGCCGCAGCAAGGGCGTGATGCTCAGCGAGAAGAATTTCTTCTCGGTCATGCGGGCGCACACTCAGATCGGCGAACACATGATGGAATACCGGCACGACCCGGATCTTGTCATGAGCCAGTACACCGTGCTGCCCATGTTCCATCTGGGCGCATTCATCTGCCTGTTCTCCTGGGCCCACGCAGGCTGGGCACTGAACGTCAGCAGCGATATCCGCAACTTCTATAAGGAAATGCAGCGGATGCCCAGTCAGGCCATGGCGGTGGTGCCGGTGATCATGAACTCGATGCACCACGACGTGATGCGCGGCCGCAAGGACCGTCTGGGCCAGCTGTGGGTGCCCATCTGCTCTTCGGCCATGTTCGACCCGCAGGTCATGCTGGATATGGCGAACAACGGCATGTTCGTGGTGCAGACCTACGGCAGCACCGAGACCTGCGGCGACGGCATCATCAACTACGCGCAGGATGCAAAGCACATCGGCGCAGTGGGACAGGGCAACGACTATCTGGAGTATAAGCTGGAACCGGACGGGGAGCTGTGCATGCGCGGCGACAGCATCATGCTGGGTTACTACAAAGACCCGGAAGCCACCGCCGAGGTCATTGACGCGGACGGCTGGTTCCACACCGGCGACCTTGCCCGGAAGGACGAGGACGGCTACTACTTCCTCATCGGGCGCAAGAAGAACCTGATCATTCTGGGCAGCGGGGAGAACATCAGCCCCGAAGAGCTGGAAGCCATTGTGGGCCGGTGCGAAAAAGTAAAGGAGTGTCTTGTCAAAGAGATGGGCCAGAAGATCGGTGCTGTGGTGTACTGCGAAGAAACGGACCAGCAGGCCGTGCGGGACTTCATCACCGAAGCAAACCGCAGCCTTCCCCTTTATAAGCACATCAGCGCAGTGGAGTTCTGCACCGGACCTCTGCCCCGCAACGGTGCGGGCAAACTGGTCCGCCAGTGACGGAAGGGCGGTGCCGGGATGCATAAAGGGCGGCGGCGGTGCCATGCTAAAGGCAGACGATCCGTGGGAAACTGTGAGTTTGTGCCCCGGCCCCTTGCGCACAGCGGCGAAGAAAGGTATTATAATAGAAACGGTGCGGCCTGCGCTGCGCCGATCATCCGTCACGGAAAGGAAGAATATTTCTATGGAACGAGCAGAAATCATTTCCCAGATCCTTGCGATCCTCGAGGATGTCGCAGAGGTGTCTCCCGAGGATGTGAACGAAGATAGTGTCCTGATGGACGACCTTGACCTGTCCTCAATGGAGATCCTGACCATCGTGGCAGATCTGGAAGAGACCTTTGGCCTGCGTATCCCTGAAAAGGAACTGCGCAAGTTTGTCACCATGGGAGATCTGGCCGATTATCTGGTGGAGCACGCGGGGTAATCGGATGGAACAGTCACAGCGCTCGGCGGAGTATGTCTTTCAGGGAACGATGTACTTTTTCCGCCGGGAGAAGATCCAGTGCCGGTATCAGTTCGCGCTGCAGGATGCGGTGGAGCCTGCCCTGCTGCAGCGTGCGCTGAACGAGGCACTTTCGGCTGCACCCTATTACCGGGTGCAGCTGGTGTGGGAAAAGCGGGACGCTTTTCTGGAACCGAACCCGAACCCCTGCCTTGTCTATGCGGGCAGCGCCATGCGGGCCATCCCGGAGGAAACCAACGGCTACCTCTTCAGCGTGAGCTGCGAGGGGGATACCGTCTATTTCGACTGGTATCATTTTCTCATGGATGGGCGCGGCGTTTCGTCGCTGCTCACCCGCATTCTGGAGCTGTACTGCAACCTGCGGTACAGCACGGCCTTTGCCAACCCGCCCATCGTGTGCAGCCCGCCCTATGATATCAAGGCCATGATGGAAAAGTACCCGGCCCCCGCAGCAGGGGAAAGCACCCTGCAGCGGGATGTGGTGCAGATCTGGGAAGGCCGGATGCGCCGCACCCGGGTGCGGCTGACCAAACAGAGCCTTGTGGACTGCGCGGTGGAAAACAGCGTCAAGCCCTTCACGGCGCTGGCTGGTCTGCTGGGCCTTGCGCTGCGGGGGTATCTGGGCAAGGATGAGATCCAGTATTCCTATTCCGCCGACACCCGCAAAGCGGCCGGCGTGCCGGACGCCCTTTACAACTGCGTGTGCTCCTTTCAGGACAGCGTGAAGCTGACAGGCAGCACCCGTCTGGCCGACATTGTACCCGCGATGGATGCTTCCGTTCGCCGCAATCTGCAGCCGGAAGCCCAGCTTCGTCAGATGGCGCAGCAGATGGCGTGGGTGTACAAGGTGGACCAGCAGAAAGCCCCCCTGCGCATCAAACAGCGGGTGTTCCAGATGGGCGAGTACATCAGTGGTGTCCCGGCGGATTTCTGGCTCAGCTATCTGGGCAATCCCCTTCTCCCGGCCACCCCGGAACTGCAGCAGTACATCCGGGACTTCAACGTCTGGGTGCCGCCGGACGGCGGCTCCATGGGCGTGGAAGCATCCAGCCTGAACGGGGTCATCACCCTGTGCATCGAGAACAAAGCCGAGATGCCGGGTCTTGCCGCAGCCATCCGTACCGCCTTTGAAAAAGAGGGCATCACGGTGCTGGAAGCAGAAGATCTGGACGGCTGAAACAGTACATGATACCAAAAACAGCAGCGCACCCGTCAGGATGCGCTGCTGTTTTGCGGTTACAGGAGTTTTGCGTGCAGGACTTTTCCGGCGCTGCAGGCCGGGCGGAATTCGTCCGGCTCTTCGTAGGCGATGGGCGTATCCAGATCGCCCTCCTGCACCCGCTGCACGCCTGCGATGGCAACCGGCACCACCAGCATAATGAAATTGGAGCGCCGGAGCCGTTCCTGAATGGTCATAGAGATCCCATCCCTGTTTTTTCTGATGCCATTGTACCACAGAACGCGGCGGGAGAGTTAAACAAAGATTAAAGCTGCCGTCAGTCTGTTTTTGCCGGGCGGGTGGTCACCTCGCCGCAGCACAGGGCTTCCTCGCGGCCGTTCTCCCGCCGGACGACCAGCCGCCCTTCATCATCGATGGCAAGCGCTTTTGCGGCGTAGGTCTCCGCCCCGGCGCAGACCGTGACCCAGTGGCCGGGCACAAAACACCGGGCGCGGTATTCGTCCAGACAGTCGAACCCGGGGCACAGAGCCAGCAGCTCCCGGGCAATGGCTCCGGCCAGCGCCGCCCGGCTCACCGGGGCAGGCCCGCCGGGGTACAGGCTCCCGGCTTTGCCGGCCAGCTCTGCAGGCCAGTCGGCGGCGGTGGAAGTCAGGTTCAGGCCGATACCCACCACCAGCCATTCCAGACGACCGCTCTCAAGGTCGGTTCCGGCTTCGGTCAGGATGCCGCAGACCTTTTTGCCCTGATAGTACAGGTCGTTGACCCACTTGATGGACAGCTCGATGCCGCACAGGGCTTTCACCGCCCGGCACACCGCCACGGCGGCGCTGATGGTGACAGTCTGGGCGCTGGCGGCGGGAACTTCCGGCCGCAGCAGGACCGAGCAGTACACGCCCTTGCCCGCCGGGCTTTCGAACCGGCGGCCCAGCCGTCCGCGGCCGGCGCTCTGGTGCGCCGTCAGCACCAGTGTACCGTGGGGCGCACCGTCCAGCGCCAGAAGCTTTGCGGTGCGGTTGGAGCTTTCCAGCGTGTCGTAGACATACACCGGGGCGGGATATTCTCCCACGGCTTCGGCGCAGAAGGGGTCGCCGCCGGTCAGCCGGTAACCCCGGCGGGGGGCTGCTTCCAGCGCGTAGCCCTGCGCTGTGAGGGCGGCGGCAGCCTTGTGGACGGCAGCACGGCTCACCCCCAATGTTTCGGCCAGCTGCTGGCCGGAAATGTATTCACCCTCTGCAGCCGAAAGCGCCTGCAGAAGTGCCTGACGGGTGGAATGGGGCATGGCTGTCCGCCTCCTTTTGTGCTATACTCTCATTGTATCACAGTCCGGAAAAAATTTCTGCATTTCTGCAGGAAAAGCGGTTCCGGAACCGTATTGGTGTATAGAACGAACGGAAAGGAGGGTATGCAGACCGTTGACCACATTGGAATTCAGCAAAATGGTGCAACAGTATCAGGCGCTTGTGTATACGGTCTGCCACCAGCTGGTGCCGGACGTGCAGGAAGCACAGGACCTGACGCAGGAGACCTTTCTGGCCGCATGGCGGGCCATCGACCGGTGTCCGCCCGGCTACGAAAAACAGTGGCTGGCGCGCATCGCAGCCAACAAGGCAAAGGATTATCTGCGCAGTGCATGGGTGCGGCGGGTGAATACCCCCGGCGATGAGGTTTTGGCGCTCGAGGGTGCCCCGCCGGGCAGCGACCCGGAGCAACAGGTGCTGGAAGATCTGGGCGAAGAAGAGCTGACCCGCATGATCCTGGAGCTGCGGGAGCCGTACCGGACGCCCTGCCGGCTGGTGCTGCTGGAACAGAATACCATGGCGCGGGCGGCGCAGCTGTGCGGCCGCCCACCCAAAACGGTGGAAGCGCAGGTCTACCGGGGCAAAAAAATACTGGCGCAGCAGATCACCCGGCAAAACGTCGGGGAAAGGGGGAGCGTACATGGAACTGTTTGACGAAAAAGGCTGTCTGACCGACGAGGGCTTGCAGGCGCTGACCGGCGGACAGCTGGATGAGATGGGGCGGCTGGAAGCAGCAGAGCACCTTGCCTACTGCGACAGATGTATGGACCGCTACACCGCCCTGCTGACCGAAGACGCACTGGAAACGCCGCCGCATCCGGCCCGGGGCGCCGTGATGGGCACCATCTGGGTGCGGCTGATGCAGAACACATGGGGCAGGACGGCTGTGGCGGCTGTGGCAGCAGTGCTGGCGCTGACCATGTGGCGTTCCGGTACGCTGTGGCAGCTGATGGACATTCAGGAACAGGTAAAGAGCTGGATGCCTGCGTCCAGCCAGAGCCAGAGCGCAGATGAACGGCTGGGAAGACCCGTGCAGGATGACCGCAGGCCGTCCCGGCCGGAAACGCTGGGCAGGCCGGTGGAAGACGCCGAGCCGAAGCAATCAGCCGATCTTGCGGAAGCATTGAACGACCTGCTGTTCGGCAGGCATGAACACCCCAATGAAACTTAAGAGAAATGAGAGGTTTTGAATGATGAAAAACGGGATCCTGACCTTTTTCTTTGCGTTCTGCCCGGGTGCGGGCCAGATGTATCAGGGCTACATGAAGCGCGGACTTTCGCTCATCACGATGTTCTGCCTGTTTGTTGCCGCAGGTGTAACGATGCTGGACGTGCTGGCCGTGGGCTTCGCCATCGTGTGGATGTACAGCTTTTTTGACACCTTCAATCTCCGTGCCCAGATCGGCGCGGGTACGGCACCGCAGGACGATTATCTGGTGCACATCAACTGGAATGACAAGCGCATGGAGCAATTCATGATGGACAGCCACAAGCTGGTGGGCTGGGGTCTGATCGCTCTGGGTGTGCTGGTGGCCTATAAAAACATCATCATGAACACGCTGGGCGATCTGGTGTGGCGCTGGGGCAAGGAGATCCCTTTCTTCCGTGCGCTCTATCTGGTGCTGGACGAACTGCCGGAGATCGTGGTATGCGTGGCGCTCATCGTCTGCGGCGTCTGGCTGGTGAAAGGCCCCAAGGGTAAAAAGCAGAAAAAAGACTCTGCTCCAGAGGAAGAGTTCCCGGCCTATGTGGCGGAAGATACCGCCTCGGAGCAGAAGGAGGGCTTTGCCATGCCGAAGCTGTCCCGTCTGCTGGGCAAGCCGGTGACACCGGAGGAAAACGCAGATGATACGGAGGACAACGATGGACGAGGAGAATAAAGCGGCATCCACGGCCCCTGCCGCCCCGCAGCAGGAGAAGCCCCGCCGCCGGGTGGGCAGCCTGACGCTGGGTGTCTGCCTGATCGCGGCCGGGATCTTTTTCGGGTGTTATTACTTTGTGCCGGGCTTTGACGGGCAGCTGGTGCTGAAGATCGCGCCGGCAGCGGGTCTTGTACTGTTGGGGTGCGAGGTGTTGTTCTTTGCCTGCCGCCCGGGACGTTGGAAATACGATTTCTGGTCGGTGTTCATCTGCCTTGTGCTCATGGGCGTCTGCTTCGGCTTTACGATTCTGGCTGCATGGTGGGATGACTTTGACCCGGAACGCCGCCAGACCGCGCTGCAGCTCAGCCAGAAGTACACCGCCGATGCCTATGCGCAGATCCGGAAATCTGACCCGGATGCCCCGGTAAAGGACATCAGCGGGAACGTGTATCTCTATACCGGAGCGGTGAAAACGCTGAAAACGCTGGAGGACATAGATGGCGGCAGCGGCTATGTGACCCTCGATGTGGAGCTGTCCGGCAGCTACGGCAGTGCAGAGCAGTTTGCACAGGCCTGCCGCAGCATGACGGATGCGGTGCAGCAGTGCCGCCCGCAACCCGATACGCTGATCTTTGCATGGTCGCCGGACAACGACCCGGAAGAGAGCCTTGGCACGGGAACACTGCAGCAGGTGGAGCAGTACACGCTGAAGCTGGTGGGCATTGCGCAGCTGGACTGGACGGCTGACCAGATGGCAAAGCAGACCGAGGTGCAGTACCTTCTGGACGAGGAGAACGAGCCGGAAGAACAACCGGCTTCCGGCGAAGAGACGGAGCCGGACGGAACAGAATAAAACCAAAACAGAAAAACGCCAGCCGCGGAAATTTCCACGGCTTGCGTTTTGTTTGTTGAAAAGTTACAGCTTCTTGCCGGTCAGCAGTTCGTAAGCTTCCAGATACTTGGCGATGGTCTTGTCGATGACTTCCTGCGGCAGGTCGTAATTGCTGTCGGGGTTGGCCTTGAGCCAGTCGCGCACGAACTGCTTGTCGAAGGAGGGCTGGCTGTGACCCGGCTCGTAGCCTTCCAGCGGCCAGAAACGGGAAGAATCCGGAGTGAGCATCTCGTCGCCCAGCACTACGTTGCCGTTCTCGTCCAGACCGAACTCGAACTTGGTATCGGCAATGATGATACCGCGGGACAGCGCATACTCGGCACACTTCTTGTACAGAGCGATGGTGTAGTCGCGCAGCTTGGTGGCGTACTCTTCGCCGTGGCCGGGGAACTGCTTTTCCAGCACCTCGATGCTCTTTTCGTAGGAGATGTTCTCGTCGTGGTCGCCGATCTCGGCCTTGGTGGAGGGAGTGTAGATCGGCTCGGGCAGCTTGTCGGATTCCTTCAGGCCTTCGGGCAGCTGGATGCCGCAGACCTTGCCGGTCTTCTGGTAGCTGGCCCAGCCACTGCCGGTGATGTAGCCGCGCACGATGCACTCGATGGGCAGCATGGTCAGCTTGC
>ENA-UOJD01002935-UOJD01002935.1-human-gut-metagenome-genome-assembly--contig:-P48-NODE-2935-length-13186-cov-8.622649_pt1 | contig 13186 bp, 12 predicted proteins | sample MGYA00242342_ERZ723889 | MGnify/ENA metagenome assembly ERZ723889
CATTCTTTCGTATATATTATTTTTTTTATATAATATATGATATTTACATTTTTATATTTTGTTTTTTATTATTTGTAGTTTTATCTTTATATTCTAAAAATATATTTATAGAGGCTTTTTCTTTGGAATACCAGCTTTTCTTGGATATATTTTAGATGTGTTTTTTTGTTTTTCTACAATTATAATATATCTTTCTCCATTTTCCTCTGGTAAATACATTTTTTTATATTCTTTTATGTTAGAGCTTAACTCTTTTAATGCATTTTTTGATTCATTAATCTCCTCTATTGCATTACTTCCCTTCATTGCTATAACCTTACCACCTACTTTTACATATGGAATTAAATATTCTAGTAATATATTTAATGGTGCCACAGCTCTAGAAACTGCAACATTATATTGTTCTCTATAATTTGAATTCTGAGCAAAATCTTCAGCTCTTCCATGTATTATTTCTATATTTTTTAAATTTAGTTTATTTACTACTTCTTTTAAAAAAATCGTTCTTTTATTTAATGAATCTAATAAGGTTATTTTTATTGAGTCATTATATATTTTTAATGGTATGCCAGGAAATCCTGCCCCAGTGCCTACATCTATTATCTTTGAATTTTCTCCTATTTGATTTGCAATAGTTAATGAATCTATAAAATGCTTAATTATCATTTCTTTTGGATCTGTTATTGCTGTTAAGTTTATTTTTTCATTCCATTCTTTTATTAGTATCATATAATCATAAAATTTTTTTATTTTTCCTTCTTCAATTTCTAATCCGCTCTTTTTAGCTAAATTTTTAAATTTCTCTAAAAATTCGTTAAATTCCATATTCATTACCTCATAACCTCATATTTATTATTTATTTTCTTTTTTGCTGTTCTAAATATATCAATAAAACTGATACATCTGCTGGAGATACCCCTGATATTCTTGATGCTTGACCTATTGATCTAGGTTTAACCTTATTTAATTTCTGTTGTGCTTCTATTCTTAAACCTTTTATAGAATTGTAATCTATTTCATCAGACAAATGTTTATCTTCAAGTTTTTTAAATTTTTTTACTTGCTCTTCTTGCATTTTTATATATCCCTCATATTTTACTTGTATTTCTACTTCCTGAGCTTCCGCTTTAGTTAAATTTGGTCGTTTTTCATCTATTTCTGCTAATTTTTTATAATTTAATTCTGTTCTTTTTAGTAAATCAGCAAGTTTTATGCCCGCAGATATTGTTGATGAATTATTTTTGCTTAAGAATTCATTTACTTGCTTTGTTGGTTTTATGGTTAATTGTTTTATTCTCTTTATTTCTTCTTCAATATTATTCTTTTTGTTTACAAAGTCTTTATATCTTTTATCAGAAATTAATCCTATTTCATGTCCAATCTCTGTAAGTCTTAAATCGGCATTATCTTGTCTTAATAATAGCCTATATTCGGCTCTTGATGTCATCATCCTATATGGTTCGTTTGTACCTTTTGTTACTATATCATCAATTAAAACTCCTATATATGCTTGTGACCTATCTAAAATAATAGGATCTTTTCCTTTCAATTTTAACGTTGCATTAATTCCTGCTATTAAACCTTGTGACGCTGCCTCTTCATATCCAGAGGTTCCATTTGCTTGCCCTGCAAAAAATAAGTTTTCAATTTTTTTGTATTCTAATGACAATTTTAACTCTGATGGATCTATACAATCATACTCAATTGCATATGCAGGTCTTGTGAATTCTGCATTTTCTAATCCAGGCAATGTTCTGTACATCGCAATTTGAACATCTTCTGGTAATGATGAACTCATTCCTTGCACATACATCTCATCTGTATTTTCTCCCATTGGTTCTATAAATACTTGATGTCTTTCTTTATCACTGAATCTTACAACTTTATCTTCTATTGATGGACAATATCTTGGTCCTGTTCCTTCAATCATACCTGCATATAATGGTGATCTGTGCAAATTTGCCCTTATTATATCATGAGTCTTTTGATTAGTATATGTTAAATAACATGGCAATTGTTCTTTGTTTGAATCAATTTCATCCTCTAAAGAGAATGCTTCAATATCTTTTTCACCTTCTTGAATTTCCATTTTAGAAAAATCTATACTTTTTTTATTTATTCTTGCTGGTGTTCCTGTTTTGAATCTTACTAAATTTACTCCCAAACTTTTTAAGCAATCAGATAAATTATTAGATGGAAATACTCCATCTGGTCCACTTTCAAAAGAATTTTCTCCTATAAATATTTTGCCTTTTAAATAAGTTCCTGTGGCTATTATAATGGCATCTACATCGTATATTGCTCCTATGTTAGTCTCAACAGATTTTACTTTGTTATTTTCTAATGTGATATTTACAATTTCAGCTTGTTTTAAATATAAATTTTCTTGTTTTTCTAGTGTGTGCTTCATTTCTGCTTGGTACTTTTTTCTATCAGCTTGAGCTCTTAAAGAATATACAGCTGGTCCTTTTGACGTATTTAACATCTTTAATTGAATATAACTTTTATCTATATTTTTTCCCATTTCTCCACCTAAACAATCAATTTCTCTTACAAGATGTCCTTTTGAACTACCTCCTATATGTGGATTACATGGCATATTTGCCACTGCCTCTAAACTAATAGAAAACATTAATGTTTTCATTCCCATTCTTGCTGCGGCCAAAGCGGCTTCGCAACCTGCATGTCCTGCTCCAATTACTGCAATATCATATTTTCCCGCATTATATTTCATTTTTTCCTCCTTATTGTTTTACGTGAAACTTTTTTATTTTCCTAAACAGAATTTAGAAAATATTTCATTTATAATATCTTCTGATATATCATCGCCTGTTATTTTTCCTAAGTCTGATAAAACTTGTTTTAAGTAAATTTCTATAATATCTATTGGCATATGGTTATTTACTGTATTTTCAACTTCATTTATACTTTTAATTGCTTCATCAATTTGTTGCTTATGTCTTATATTTGTTATTATTTCCCCATCATCAATTTCTATATTATTTAATTGATACATTTCTGAGATTGATTTATATAATTCTTCTATATTTTCTCCTGTTTTTGCAGATATCTTTAGTACTTTTTTGTTTAGTTCTTTTATTTTTTCATTTTTTTCCAAGTTATTTCGTTTTATGTCAACTTTATTTAGCAGTATTATTGCTTCTTTATCTTTTATTAAATCTAATATTAGATAGTCATCGTCTTCTAGCTCTTTTGTTCCATCAAATATTGCAATTACTAGCTCTGCATCATCTATTAATTTCTTTGATTTTTTCACTCCTATTTTTTCTATTTCATCATTTGTTTCTCTTATCCCTGCTGTATCTATTAACTTTAAGGTGATTCCTTCTATTGTTACGAATTCTTCTATTGTATCCCTTGTTGTTCCCTTTTGCTCACTTACAATAGCTCTTTCTTCGTTTAGAATCATATTTAATAAAGATGATTTTCCTGCATTTGGTTTGCCTATGATTGCCGTTTTTATGCCTTCTCTTAATACTTTACCATTTTTAAAAGTGTTACTTAATTTTTCTAATTTTATTTTTATATCTTTTATTGTATTTAATATTTTATTATTTGTAACTTCTTCTATGTCATATTCTGGATAATCGATTGAAGCTTCAACATCTGCCATTAAATCTAATAAATTAGATTTGATTAAATTAATATTTTTAGATAAATTTCCTTCTAATTGACCTATCGATGCTTTCGCTTCCTTATCACTTTTTGAATTTATTAAATCTATTACTGATTCTGCTTGTATTAAGTCTATTCTTCCATTTAAAAATGCTCTTTTAGTGAATTCACCCGGCTCTGCTAATTTTGCTCCGTTTTTTAAACATATCTCTAATATTTTTCGTTCAACTATATATCCTCCATGCGAATTTATTTCGCACATATTTTCCATTGTATAGCTTTTGGGGGCATTAAAATATGATACTAATACTTCATCTATTACTTTGTTATTTTTATCGATTATATGTCCATATTTTATTGTATATCCATTTATTTTATTTTGGCTCTTATGTACTGGTTTGAATATTTTTTCTAATACTTCAAAACATTTTTCACCACTCATTCGTATAATCCCAATTCCACCATTTCCTGTAGCGGTTGATATTGCTGCTATAGTTTCCATATTCTCCTCCTAAAAAAAGTCAAAGTAAGATATATAGCTTATATACTAAAATCGAACTTTGACTTCTGATTTATTTTTTATTTATTTTTTTCAATTACTATTCTTCTATTTGGATCTTCTCCTATACTATGTGTTTTAATGTTTTGTACATTTTGTAATTTAGTATGTATTATTTTTCTTTCATATGCATTCATTGGCTCTAAAGTTATACTTTTATTTGTTTTTATTACTGTCTTTGAAACTTTTATTGCTAAATCTTCTAATGCTTTTTCTCTTTTTTCTTTATAATTATCTACGTTAAGATACACTCTAATTTTTGAATTTAAGTTTTTATTCGCAATAGCAGTTAATATTACTTGTAATGAATTTAATGTTTCTCCTCTATAACCAATTAATATTCCTGATTTTTCACCATTTATATTAACAATTATATTTGAATCTTCTATATGCATTTCATAATTAAAAGATTTATCAACTTTTTCTATAAATTGATTTAAAAATTGTTCTAATCTATCTTTTATTGAGTTAAGATCTTGTTCTGAAATATTATCTATAGGATTTTCTTTTTTTTCTTCCTTTAAAGTAATTTCAACTTTAACAACTCTAGGTGCCAAAATGTCAAAGAAGCTTCTCTTTTCTTGATCTAATATTTTTATTTCAACTTTTTCTCTACTTGTATTTAATTCTTTTAATCCTTTTTCAATTGCTTCATTTGTTGTTCTTCCTTCGGAAATAATTACTTTAGACATATTTTTGCCTCCTTAGAATTAATATTTAATTTAAATATAACTTTAAAATAACTTTAAACTTAATGAGAATCTATCATAATAGTTTTGTTACTTTTATAGTCAATAATTTTATTTAATAATATTCTTTCTACAATCATTAACACATTACTTATAAACCAATAAAGTGCTAATCCTAGTGGCGCAACAAATGCAATTGATACTGCCATTATTGGCATCATATATGACATACTTTTATTCATCTGTTGTGTCATATCCATTTCAGATGAAGATGAATCTTGCTTTCCTTTAGATTTATTTTGATTTGTAGTTAATTTTATTGAAAATACTGATGATATTACGTATAATATTGGAATTATATATACAGTAAAATCTTTTAAATTTTGACTTGGAACTTTACTTAAATCTAATCCCATAAAATTCATATTTATTTTTATATCATCATTTTGTTCAGATTTTTTTTGAATTATTTCTATTTCACTATAATTTGAAATTTTTCCATCTTCCTGAATAATTTCGTTTTTATATCCTTCAATTATATTTGAATCTATTTTTTTCATATAAGTTAATGGTCTGCTAACTAAATAAAATACAGATAATATTATTACGATTTGCAATATTGCACTTATACATCCAGAAAAAGGACTTAAATTTTCTCTTTTATATAAACTCATTATTTCTTGATTCATTAGTTCTGGATTATTTTTATATTTAAACTGTATTTCTTGCATTTTATTTTGTATATTAGCGGTTTTTTTCATAGATTGTTGCTGTTTAATTGTTATTGGTAATAGAATTATCCTTAATAATATTGTAAACAAAATTAAAGCAATTCCATAATTTTCACCTACTATATTATATAACCACTCTAGTAAATATCCAAAAATATTTGCTATAAATGAAAACATTCTTTAATTTCCTCCTTACTTTAAAGGGTCATATCCTCCTTTAGAAAATGGATTGCATTTTATTATCCTTTTTACTCCTAATAAAGTTCCCTTTAAACATCCATATTTCTCAATTGCTTGTAGTGTATATTCAGAACAAGTTGGATAGTATTTACAATTATATCCTTTTTCTGATAATACAGGAGAAATAATTTTTTTGTACTTTTTAATAATAAATATTAATATTTTCTTCATTTTACACCATATTTGCTTTATCAAATATTTCTAACATTTCTTTATTTATATTATAGAAATTTGCATCATTAATTTTAGCATTTTTATTCCATAAAAAAACAATATCTTTTCCTTTTTTTATTTTTTCTTTATTTATTCTATAACTTTCTCTAATTACTCTTTTTATTCTGTTCCTTCTTACTGCTTTTCCTATTTTTGTATTTACGGCAATTCCTATAAAATTTTCATTTTTATTATTATCTTTTATATAGATAGTAATATATTTCCCTACAAAAAATTTTCCTTTTGATAAAACATTTTTAAATTCATAATTTTTTTTTAGTGTTTTTATTTTTTTCATAAAAATTTCGTTCTTTCTTCTTATTTTAAAAAAGAACCACTATTTTAATTGGTCCTTTTTTTTATTAAGCACTTAATTTAGCTCTTCCTTTAGCGCGTCTTGCTTTTAATACATTTCTACCAGATCTTGTTTTCATTCTTTTCATAAATCCATGCTCTTTTTTCATTTGTCTGTTCTTTGGTTGGAATGTTCTTTTCATCTATTTGGCACCTCCTAGTTATTATATTTATCACATTTAATAATTTTTCCAAATTATTTTCCAGTGTTACAATTATACAACCTTCTGTATATTTATGTCAATACTAAATTTTAAAATTCAAAATATTTTATATTTTTATTGACTAATATATCCATGTTTTGATATTATATAGAAAAAGATAGGGAATATAGGTTTTGAAGGTTTTTTTCACTGGTAAACTTTACCAAGTTATCCACATTTGTGGACATTTATCAACATATGTGGATAACTATGTGGATAACTTTCAAACCTTTAATTTTGGAAGGATTGAGCATGATGCAAAATGAATTAAATGAACTTTTAACAAAAGCAAAAGAACTTTTAAAAGATGAAACAACAAAAATATCATATGAAACTTGGATTAAAAATTTGGAAATTCAAAGTTTTGATAATGATACAATTGTATTAGTGGCTTCTTCTAGTTTTCAAAAGGAATCAATACAATCAAGATACCACGATTTATTAACAAATACTTTTAATTTTATAACAAATAAAGAATGTACAGTTAATATTATATCAAAAGATGAATTACAAGAAGATAACGCAATTAATTTTTCAAATGATAATAATTATGGATATTCAAATGCAACCTTAAATCCCAAATATACATTTGATACATTTGTCGTTGGTAATAATAATAGATTTGCACATGCAGCAGCTCTAGCAGTTGCTGAAGCTCCTGCAACTTCATATAATCCTTTATTTATATATGGTGGAGTTGGTTTAGGTAAAACTCACTTAATGCATGCTATAGGTAATGCTATATTAAGAAAAAATAAAAATTCAAATATTTTATATGTGACTTCTGAAAAATTCACTAACCAACTTATTAATGCTATAAAGGATAATACTAGTGCACAATTTAGAGATAAATATAGAAATATTGATGTTCTATTAATAGATGACATCCAATTTATAGCAGGAAAAGAAAGAATTCAAGAAGAGTTTTTCCATACGTTTAATACTCTTCATGAGAGCGGAAAGCAAATTATACTTTCAAGTGATAGACCTCCAAAGGATATTCAATTACTAGAAGATAGATTAAAATCTCGTTTCGAATGGGGTCTTATTGCTGATATTTCTAATCCAGATTATGAAACACGTTTAGCGATTTTAAGAAAAAAAGCTCAATTAGATAATATAATAATTGATGATGAAATTCTTTCAAACATTGCTAACAGAATAGATTCTAACATCAGAGAATTAGAAGGAACATTAAATAAATTAATAGCGAAATCATCCTTAACAAATAGTCCAATAACAATGGAAATGGCAGAAAGAGCTATTAATGATATAGTTGCACAACAAGAAAAAGTTATCTCTTCAGAATTTATTCAAGAAACTGTTGCAAAATATTTTAACATTAATGCAAAAGATTTAAAGGGATCTAAAAGATCAAATGATATTGCTTTTCCTAGACAAGTTGCAATGTACCTTTGTAGAAATGTTGCTCAAATGTCTTTACCTCAGATTGGAAAAGATTTTGGAAAAAGAGATCATACAACAGTTATGCATGCTTGTACTAAAATAGAAAATGAGATAAAAGAAAATCAAAATACTAAGCTAATTGTGGAAAGTGTGAAAAACATTTTATTAGCCGATAAATAGTAATATACTAATAAAAACTTAAATTTTTACAGAATTTTTAAAATAACAAAAAATAACATCAATCCATTCTTACGGAAGCGATTGATTAGATATCCACATAGGGGTGTGGAAAGTGTGTGGACAACCTGTGGAAAACTAAGTTTTCCACATTTAGATTTTTTTACTGTGGATAACTTTCATAGTTTTCCACAAAAATATCAACATCTAAAACCATAGGGAAATCAATTATGCACATAGTTATCCACATAATCCACAGTACCTACTACTACTACTACTAAATATATTTATTTATTATATAATAAAGGAGACGTTAAAATGAAAATCATTTGTGAAAAAGAAAAGATTATTAAAGCACTTAATTCCGTAACTAAAGCTGTAGGTTCTAAAACTACAATGCCAATACTAGAAGGTATACTTATTCAAACAAATAATAAAGAAATGAAATTAACAACTTATGATTTAGACATAGGAATTGAATATATTATCGATTGTGAAGTAAAAGAAGAAGGTTCTATAGTTGTAAATGCTACAATGTTTAGTGAAATAGTAAGAAAATTGCCTAATACAGAAATAACTATATATGTAAATGAAAATAATTTATTAGTTATTGAATGTGAAGGCTCCTTATATAAACTAGCAACAATGAATCCAAATGAATTTCCAGAATTACCTCAAATAAATATAGAAAATTCTATTCAAATAGAGCAAAATGTTTTAAAAGATATGATTAGGAAAACAATTTTTGCAGTAAGTACGGAAGAAAATAGACCAATTTTTACAGGTTGCTTGTTTGAAATTTCTAATAATAAATTAAATTTAGTTGCAGTAGACGGATTTAGGTTAGCTTGGAAAAGTAAATATTTACAAAACAAGGTAAATGACTTTAGTGCAGTTATTCCAGGAAGAACACTAAACGAAATAAATAAAATACTAGTAGATTCTTTTGAACCTTTAAAAATAGGAGTTGCTAAAAATCAAGCTTTATTTGAATTAGAAAATTGTAAAATTGTAACTAGATTATTAGACGGAGAATTTTTAAATTATTCTAGTGTTATACCGGAAACTTGGGAAACTAGAATAAGAGTGAATAAGGAAAACTTACAAAACTGTTTTGAGAGAATTTCTTTAATTTCATCTTCTAGTATGGAAAAAGAAAAGAAATATCCGGTTAAAGTTTCTATTGATATTGGAAAAGTTATTATTTCTTGTACTAATCAGACAGGAGATGCAAAAGAAGAAATGTATGTGTCAACAGAAGGTAAGAATCTAGAAGTTGGATTTAATCCAAAATATTTTTTAGATGCATGTAGGTCTATTGATGATGAGGAAATTTTTGTAGATTTCGGAACAAGTATATCTCCATGTATTATTAGGCCTGTAAATGATGGTGATTATATTTATATGATTTTACCAATTAGAATGAAAGAGTAAAAGTTATCCACAAAAGAGGTAAAATATGTTAATAACTGATTTGAAAATTGAAAATTTTAGGAATTATGAAAAATTAAATCTAGATTTTAATAATAATATCAATATTTTTTATGGTAATAATGCACAAGGAAAAACTAATATAATTGAATCAATATTTTTATGTGCAATCGGAAAATCTTTTAGAACAAATAAAGATAAAGAATTAATAAAATTTGATAAAGAATTTTTAAAAGTAGAAATTAACTATAAAAAAAGTGATAGAGAAGGAAAAGTAAAGTTAGAAATTTCTGATAAAAAAAGTGTTTATATAAATGGAGTTAAGACAAAAAAGCTTAGTGATTTATTAGGTAAAATAAATGTTGTTATATTTACACCAGATGATATAAATATTTTAAAAAATGGTCCTAAGATGAGAAGACGTTTTTTAGATATTATGATTAGCCAATTAAGACCAAATTATATTTATTGTTTAAATATGTATTTAAAAGCATTAGAACAAAGGAATATATATTTAAAACAAATAAAAACAGAAAAGAAAAATCCAGATTTATTAGATTTATGGGATTTGAAATTGGCAGAATATGGTGAAAAAGTATATAATTACAGAAAAGAATTTATTGAAAAAATAAGAGAAAAAATAAATCTAATTCATAGTAATATCACAAATGATCATGAGAATATTACTTTAGAATATATATCAGATTTTAAAAATAAAGAAAACTTTTATTTGATGTTGAAGCAAAATAGAAACATTGATATAGTGAGGGGAACAACATCAAAAGGTATTCATAGAGATGATTTCATAGTATATTTAAATGGAAAAAGTGTTAATACATATGGTTCGCAAGGGCAAAATAGAACTGTAGTATTGTCATTAAAAATGTCCGAATTGCAAGTTATAAAAGATGAAATAGGAGAAAATCCAATTTTGTTGTTAGATGATTTTATGTCTGAATTAGATAAAGAAAGAAGAAATAATTTCTTAAAAAATATTGGAGATACACAGGTTATAATAACTTGTACAGATAAATTAGATATTGAAAATTTAAATTTTTATATGTATAATGTCATAAATGGTGAAGTATTTTTTGAAAAATAATGCCTAAAATATGAAAAAAATAGTTTTTTTACATATGAAATAATATAATTAAAATGTCAAAAAGTAAAATCTCTTTTGACAAGCTTACAATAGAAAGGATTGAAAGTTAATGGAAAAATTTGAACATGAGTATGGTGCTGAGCAAATACAAGTATTAGAAGGTTTAGAAGCAGTAAGAAAAAGACCAGGTATGTATATAGGAAGTGTTTCAGTAAGAGGATTACATCATCTAGTTTATGAAATAGTAGATAACTGTGTTGATGAAGCTTTAGCTGGATATTGTACTCATATAGAGATTGTAATAGAGCCAGGAAATATAATTTCTGTATTAGATAACGGTAGAGGAATACCTGTTGATATACACCCAAAAACTAAAATATCTGCAGCCGAAACTGTATACACTGTATTACATGCTGGAGGAAAATTTGGTGGAGACAGTGGATATAAAGTATCTGGAGGATTACATGGTGTTGGTGCATCTGTTGTAAATGCTTTATCAGAATGGACAGAAGTTACAATTCAAAGAGATGGTGGGTTATATCAGATGAAATTTGAAAGAGGAAAGACAGTTCAAAAATTAACTAGATTAGGTGATTCTGATAAAACAGGAACTAAAGTTAGATTTTTAGCTGATGATACTATATTCGAAACTTTAGAGTATGATTTTGATACTTTAGAAGCTAGATTTAGAGAGATGGCTTTCTTAACAAAAGGTTTATATATTTCTATTGAAGACAAGAGAGATGAAGAAAATATCAAAAAATCTGAATTTTGTTATGAAGGAGGATTAGTATCTTTTGTTGAGTATTTAAATAGCAATAAAGAAAAATTACATCCTACACCTATATATATTGATAAACAAGATTCAGAAGTTCCTGTTGAAATTGCTTTTCAATATACAAGTGCATATTCAGAAAACATATATACTTTTGTAAATAATATTAATACTATCGAAGGTGGAACTCATTTAGAAGGATTTAAAAGAGCTTTAACAAAAACTTTTAATGATTATGCTAAATCACATAATATATTAAAAGAAAAAGATGGAAATTTACAAGGAGAAGATATAAGAGAAGGAATAACAGCTGTTGTTTCCGTAAAAGTTAAAGAACCTCAATTTGAAGGACAAACTAAAACTAAATTAGGAAATAGTAATGTTACTGGTATTGTACAAAGCTTAGTAAACGAAGCTTTATCAACATTTTTAGAAGAAAATCCTAATGTTGCAAAAGCTATTCTAGAAAAATGTGTTAGTGCTTCCAGAGCAAGAGAAGCTGCAAGAAAAGCAAGAGAACTAGTTAGAAGAAAAACAGCATTAGAATCTACAACACTTCCAGGAAAACTTGCAGATTGTAGTAGTAAAAATGCAGAAGAATGTGAAGTTTATATAGTCGAAGGAGATTCCGCTGGAGGAAGTGCAAAACAAGGTAGAGATAGAAGATATCAAGCTATTTTACCATTATGGGGAAAAATGCTTAATGTTGAAAAGGCAAGGGCTGATAAAATTTATGGAAATGATAAGTTAAATCCAGTAATTGTAGCTGTAGGTGCAGGAATTGGTGCAGATTTTGATATAACTAAAATTCGTTACGGTAAAGTAATTATAATGGCTGATGCCGATGTTGATGGAGCTCATATTAGAACATTATTATTAACATTTTTCTTTAGATATATGAGACCATTAATTGAAAATGGAAATGTTTATTTAGCACAACCACCACTTTATAAATTGTCAAAGAGAGGAATTGATGATATATATTGTTACACTGATGAAGAACTAAATGAGGCTTATGCAGAGCTTGAAAAAAAGGGAATTTCAATTGATCAATTATCTATACAAAGATACAAAGGTCTTGGTGAGATGAACCCAGAGCAATTGTGGGAAACTACAATGGATCCAGCAAGAAGAACTTTAGTTAGGGTAACATTAGAAGATGCAATAAAAGCTGATGCAACATTTTCAATGTTAATGGGAGATGAGGTTGAACCTAGAAGAAAATTCATTGAAGAAAATGCAAAATATGTAGTTAATTTAGATATATAGATTAAAAGCATCTACTATGCTCTTAGTAATAACGTACAGAGCTATAGTAGGTGCTTAAAATAATTCAAAAGTTAGATAGTTAAATTCTTAAAAATAAACCGTTTGAATTAGTCTAGATATTAACGCTATGTAGAATAATGTCGAATTTGAACATACGAAATTAGTTGACACAAAGCTATATTGAACTTATAATTACTATTGTACAATAAAAAAGATAGGAGGTAGTAAATAATATTTTGTAAAAAAAAAGAAGAATTTAATTCCACACAATCTTGGCTACAGTTAAATAAAATATTGGCAAATGGAATTATAAAAACAGAAGATAAATATATAAAAATAATTAAAGTAATTCCAATAAATTTTAGTTTAAAGTCCGAATTAGAAAAAGAAGCAATTTTAA
>ENA-UOJD01002937-UOJD01002937.1-human-gut-metagenome-genome-assembly--contig:-P48-NODE-2937-length-13181-cov-4.134466_pt1 | contig 13181 bp, 9 predicted proteins | sample MGYA00242342_ERZ723889 | MGnify/ENA metagenome assembly ERZ723889
TTCGGCTGCTGCCGGTACGGCTTTAGCTACCGGCGAAAAGACAAAGAACGGGACGATAGCGATGGATAAAGAACATAAAGCACCGGTATACAGTATCGCTACCAAAGCCAAAGAACTGGGAATGAAAGTAGGGATCGCTACCAATAATAGTATCGATCATGCTACTCCCGCTTGTTTCTATGCTCATCAGCCGGACCGGAATATGACCTATGAGATCGCAACCGATTTGCCGAAAGCGGGTTTCGATTTTTATGCCGGAGCCGGTTTTGTAAAGCCGGAGAAAAAAGATTCTGTAAATATTTATACTCTTTTCGATCGGGCGGGGTATACGATAGCCCGGGGAAATGACGATTTCCAGAAAAAAGCAGCGAAAGCAGATAAAATTATTTTTATGCAGGAGCAAGGATGTGACATGGGGAGTCTGCCTTATGCCATCGACCGGAAACTGGGGGATTTGTCACTTGAAGAGATTACGCAGGGAGCGATCGATTTTTTGGGTAAGGATAAAAAAAACGGTTTTTTCGTGATGATCGAATGTGGATTGATCGATTGGGCCTGTCATAGTAATGATGCGGCGGCTATGTTTAACGAGGTAATCGATTTTCAGAAATCGATACAGAAGGCGATCGATTTTTATAAGCAGCATCCGGATGAAACCCTGATTGTCGTTACGGCAGATCATGAGACAGGAAACTTTGCTTTGGGAACAGGTAAATATGAACTGAATCTGAAAGCGTTGCAACATCAAATGGTCTCCAAGGGGCAGCTTTCGAAAAAGATTTCTGCCTTGCGGACAACCCACCATTATGCAGTGACCTGGGAAGATGTAAAGAAATTGTTGAGTGATAATCTGGGGTTGTGGACGAAGGAAGAACTCAAGGAGTCGTATGAGAAAGATTTGAGACACTGCTATGATAAAGCCTTTTCGAATGGGGAACAGGAGATGGTGAAAAGTCTTTATGCCGAAGATGAACCCTTGGCAAATACGGCGGTTCAGATACTGAACCGGATAGCCCGAATCAGCTGGGGAAGTGGCGGACATTCTGCCGGGTATGTGCCCTTGTTTGTCCTTGGTGTCGGAGCAGAAAACTTTAACGGTAAGTTGGATAATACGGATATTCCGAGGCAGATCGAGGCATTGATGAAACGGTGACCGGTAGAATCGGCAGGTGTTTTGTTTAGCTGTCGTAACCCCGAAAGATTTTATTTCATCTCGTCCCGTTTCTTTTCCAGTTGAAACATTTCATCCCGCAGGCGGGCCGCTTCGATGAAGTCGAGTTCTTTGGCTGCTTTTTGCATGGCAGCCTTGGTTTTTTGGATCATTTTTTCAATCTCGGGTTTACTCATGTAAGCTACGACGGGGTCGGCAACCAGATGGAGGTGTTCTTCCTCCACATACGCTTTGGAGGTATCCTGAGTCAGCGCTGCATCTGTCGATTTGTAGATTTGCCGGGGAACGATGTGATGTTCTTCGTTGTATTTCAGCTGCTTTTCACGGCGGTAATTCGTCTCGTCTATCGTTTCCTGCATAGAACGGGTTACTTGGTCGGCATACATAATGACTTTCCCGTCTACATTACGGGCAGCTCGTCCGGCAGTTTGAGTCAGTGAACGTGTAGAACGCAGAAAGCCTTCTTTGTCTGCATCCAGAATAGCTACCAGAGATACTTCCGGTAAGTCCAGCCCTTCCCTCAATAGATTGACACCGATCAATACGTCGATGATTCCTTTACGAAGATTCTCCAGGATTTTTACCCGTTCGATAGTGTCGACATCCGAGTGGATATATTGGCATTTAATACCGATCCGGTCCAGGTATTTGCTGAGTTCTTCCGCCATTCTCTTCGTCAGGGTTGTCACTAATGTACGTTCCCGAAGGTCTATGCGCTGCTGAATCTCGTTCACCAGATGGTCGATCTGATTTTTACTGGGGACGATTTCGATTACCGGGTCCGGAATACCTGTCGGACGGATAATTTGTTCCACGATGATGCCTTCACTTTTTTCCAGTTCATAGTCGGCAGGTGTGGCACTGATGTAAATCGTCTGGCCGGTTTTACTTTCAAATTCATCGAACGTGAGGGGACGGTTGTCGAAAGCTGCCGGTAAACGGAAACCATAATCCACCAGCGTCAGTTTCCGTGCGTGATCGCCTCCGTACATCGCCCGTATCTGGGGCAGGGTAACATGCGATTCGTCGATGACCATCAGAAAATCTTCCGGGAAATAATCCAATAAGCAGAAAGGACGAACTCCTGCTTTCCGGCCGTCGAAATAGCGCGAATAGTTTTCAATACCCGGGCAATAACCTAATTCCCGGATCATTTCCATATCGTATTTCACCCGTTCTTCCAGGCGTTTGGCTTCCATAAATTTCCCGATCTCTTTCAGATAAGCCAGTTGATCTTGCAAATCCTGGCCGATTTCAACCAGGGCGTGGGCTATCGTGGCTTTGTCGGTGACAAAAAGATTGGCCGGATAAATATCGAGTTCATCCTGACTACCGATGCTCTGTCCGGTAACCGGGTTAAAAGAAGAGATCCGGTCGATTACGTCGTCCCAGAATTCGATCCGGTAAGCTACGCCGTCGTAAGTTTCTATGGCAGGAAAAATATCCACGGTTTCCCCTTTGGCCCGGAAACAACCCCGTTTGAATTCGATTTCGTTGTTTGCATATAAAGCGTCTACCAGCCGGCGTAATAAGACAGTCCGGCTGATAGTCATGCCTCTTTTCACATGGGTGACGTTCGAGCCGAAAGCCCGGGGATCGGCCATACCGTACAGACAAGACACCGAAGAGACAACGATGACATCCCGACGTCCCGAAAGCAGGGAAGCGGTGGTCCGTAAACGAAGTTTGTCTATCTCGTCATTGATGGCGAGGTCTTTTTCGATATAGGTATCTGTTGTCGGCAGATAAGCTTCCGGTTGGTAATAATCGTAATAAGATACAAAATATTCGACTGCATTTTCGGGGAAAAAAGATTTGAATTCCCCGTATAATTGAGCCGCTAACGTTTTATTGTGACTTAAAATCAGAGTCGGACGATGGATTTCGTTGATGACATTAGCTACAGTAAAAGTTTTTCCTGAACCAGTGACTCCCAGTAAGACCTGTGATGACCGTCCGTTTTGAAGTCCTTGGATCAATTGGCGGATGGCTTCCGGTTGATCACCGGTAGGTTGGAATTCAGAGGTTAGTTTAAATTGCATATCAGGATAAATATTTACTTAATGTTTCAAGTAATTCTTTCCGACGGATCGGTTTTAATAAAAAACCATCGAACTTCTCATTTATAATCTCTGAAGAAGAGAGATCATGTGCTGTTTGTGCTATTACGATTTTTCCGGGCAATTGTTGCCGGATAAACCGTAAAGCCTCTATTCCGTCAGAATCCGGCATGCTGATATCCATTAGAATCAGATCGATGGGGGCCGTCCCTGAAGCGATTTGTATCGCTTCTTTTCCGTTACGTGCCCGTAAGATACGGACATGTGTTTTTTTTAACAGAGCCGCAAGGATCGTATAATTACTGTCGATATCTTCTGCTATCAGAAACGTTTTGTCCGACCAATCCGGATACTCTGGGTAAGTTTCCACTACAAACGACTTATAATTTACTCATGAATTTCTCCGGGTAGATGATAAAGCGGTCGTGAATAGCATGTCCTATTGTTCCTTTTTCATCCATAGCTTCGATCTCAAAACGTATCCGGCGGCCATCGATTTCTACGATCGTCGCTTTGCACATCACCTTTTTACCGACGGCTGTTGCTTTGGTATGCTGTACATGAATTTCAATACCTACGGTATCTGTATCCGGTTCCAACATGCCTTCCAGGCAGTGTATCGCCGTATTTTCCATCAGTCCCACCATTGCTGGTGTTGCAAAGACTTCCAAATGGCCCGAGCCGTGAGCTAAGGCGGTGTCTTTAGGACTGACGATGATTTCTTGTGTATATGATTTTCCGGTTTCCAACATAGGATTCGATTTAAAGTTTATGGTTAAAATTCTGAGGTAAAGTGAAAAATCAGTTTTTTGTAATTTTCCTGAGCCATATGCAACATATATTGTGAGTCGGCCAGAAATACATCTCTGCCTTCTTTGTCTTTCGCCATATATTGAGCTTTATGTTTTTTGAAATCTTCCAATTCTGCCTGATCCTGGGCTTCGATCCAACAAGCTTTGTAAAGATTGATCGGCTCCCAGCGGCAGGCAGCGGCATATTCGTGTAAAAGCCGGTATTCGATCACCTCGAACTGCAGTGCTCCTACCGTGCCGATGATTTTCCGGTTATTGAATTGGCTGACGAATAATTGGGCTACCCCTTCGTCCATCAATTGATCGATCCCTTTGGCCAACTGTTTGGATTTCATCGGATCGGCATTTTCGATATACTTGAATAATTCCGGAGAGAAACTGGGGATACCTTTGAAATGCAGTTTTTCTCCTTCTGTCAGGGTATCTCCGATTTTAAAGGTACCGGTATCGTGCAAACCGATGATATCACCAGGGTAAGCCTCATCAATCACCGATTTTTTGGAGGCCATAAAAGCGGTGGGAGTGGAAAATTTCAACATTTTACCGTTTCTGACATGTAAATAATTGGTATTCCGTTTGAAAATTCCCGAACAAATCTTCACAAAAGCAATTCTGTCCCGGTGGTTAGGGTCCATGTTGGCATGAATTTTAAATACAAAACCGGTGAATTTTTCTTCTTCCGGTCGGACCGGTCGTTCTTCGGTTTCCCGGGCAAGAGGTGCCGGAGCTATTTCGATGAAGCAATCCAGAAGTTCCCGGATACCGAAATTATTCAACGCCGAACCGAAAAATACAGGAGCCACATGTGCGTCCAGGTATTCCTGCCGGTCGAGACTGGGATAAACCCCCTGAATCAGCTCCAGGTCTTCCCGTAGTTTACCGGCAGCCCTTTCGCCGATATGATGGTCGAGTTCGTCCGATCGGGTGTCGGTGATCTCAATGCCTTCGGGGATGTTCTGAATGCTCGGACTATACAGGCAAAGGTTTTGCCGGTGGAGGTTATAGATACCTTTGAAGGTATCTCCGCTTCCGATCGGCCAGCTGAGTGGGTTTACCTTGATCTGTAGTTCTTTCTCTACATCGTCGAGAATATCGAAAGGATCGTTGGCCGGACGGTCCAGTTTATTGATAAACACAATCACCGGGGTTTTGCGCATCCGGCAGACTTGCATCAGCTTACGGGTTTGCGTTTCTACTCCTTTGGCTGCATCGATCACGATGATTACACTGTCGCAAGCCGTTAAGGTTCGGAAAGTGTCTTCGGCAAAGTCCTGGTGACCCGGGGTGTCCAGAATATTGATCTTGATTCCGTTGTACTCAAAACCCATGACAGAAGTCGCCACAGAAATACCACGCTGACGTTCGATCTCCATAAAGTCGGACGTGGCTGTTTTCTTGATCTTATTCGATTTAACAGCTCCGGCAACGTGAATGGCTCCTCCGAAAAGCAATAACTTTTCCGTTAATGTGGTTTTTCCGGCATCAGGGTGACTGATGATTCCGAAAGTACGGCGTCTTTCAATTTCTTCTTTAAATCCCATAATTATTTTTTTGAGTGTGCAAAGATAGTTAGTATTTTTTTGCTTTCCTTTTTAACCTAACAAAAAAATGCTTACCTTCGTTAAATAAAAAAAGAAAGATCTTTAATTGTAATTTATATGCAAATTGTTTACACGACTTCGAATTTTAAAGGAGGCATATACAGGGCGATTTTAGCGATTTTGCTCGGTTTGGCTCTTTTGATCTGGCCGGCCGATGCATTGAAGTATGTAGTTATGCTGATAGGTATCGTTTTCCTGGCCATCGGTATTATTGCGTTTATTATCTCTTCCAGAAACCGCGAGGAACATCAGCGGAGTTTTGCTCCCTTGAGCGGAATCGGAAGTGTTATTTTGGGATTACTGCTGGTATGTCTGCCATCTACTTTTGCGACCGTTTTTATGTTTCTCCTGGGATTTATTTTGGTGGTCGCTGCTGTCGGACAATTTGTGACCCTTGCCGCAGCCCGTCAGTTCGGGCGTATTGCGCCGGTTAGTTTTTTATTCCCGGTCCTGATCCTGATTGTCGGTATCGTGATTTTATTCGATCCTTTCAGTTCGGCCGAAAGTGTGTTCATCCTGTTCGGGATTACTGCCGTTTTTTATGGCATAACCGATCTGCTCAATCAATATTCCATCCGTAAAATGCGCAAAGCCAGTGAAGAAAAAGAAAAAATCGTGAAGATGGGAGGAGATTCGGATATCGAGGATGCCGAATTCGAGGAAGTGGAAGAAGGCAAATAAGAAGGAAATTGTCTTCCTCCGATCTAAAGACTGGAAAATAGAAAAAGAAAGAAATAGATTAAAACTGCCAGGATAACGCCTTTCGAGGCGTTATTTTTGTTTAAGTGCAGAAATAAATAAAATAAGCCTAAGTCGGCAAAGAATACACCGACGGAAATGAGTTTGAATTGTACTTTCAATGCGATCGCCTGGTGGATAAATTGGGAAAGCGGGAGGTCGTGAAAGCGGAAAAGCCAGAACAACAGAATGATGATGAAAGGAGCTGACAGACCCGGGAATAATCCGTATAGAAGACGATCTTTCATCGGAGAGTTTTAAAATTGTACCGCAACAAAACAACGGGGCGTATGAAAATCCGGTTTGGGAGAATCGATCGGACGCCAGGATAAATAATGCCGGCAGGATAGCCGATCTCCGCATTTATAAAGGTTGATGCGGGCTTTCAAACCCTGCCAGGTATCGATGTTGTGCCGGAAAAGAGCTGAAGCCGGAATTCCCACAGTCAGTTCCCAGGGATGGCCTAGCCGGGTTTCTTCGAAATTTGCTCGGCCCAATGAAGGATAACGGAGAATCGAGGCCATGATATCTTCCGGGGCATGAACCGCTGCTGGACGTTCTTTCCGGAAACCTAACAAAGCTTTACCGATACAGGTAAATTCGAAATTGTAATACCCACTATCGTCGACTGCCAGGAAAAATTCGACACAGGAATCGTTACACACTTGCTCGTTGTCTTCCCGGGTGAGGGCCATGGTACTGGTCTCGTTGACCTTAAACCGGATAAAGAGCATTTCTCCGTTGTGTGCCATGGTAAAAGCTGCGTAAGGCGTGTAAGGGAATTGCTCCGGCCAGTTATTCTGTCCGATTCGGTGAAAATCGATTTTGTTCAGTTGCTCACCTGTCTGTCGGAGGTCGTTGCTGTCTAAAAAAGGAAGATAGGGAATTTGCATGTTGGTGTTGTCAAAGAAAAGCATTCGTCAGTAAAAGTTCTTAAAGTTTATGGATCCCTGCAGGGCTTTCTTCATGGAACCGGAGGTCACTTAAAAAAATATCCCGCAGGGGTCTGGAACTTTACAAACCGATCAATGTTCGGTGTCACCTTTATTTCGTTCTGATTTTGTAACCGGCTACACCATAATACAGGATAAACAGGAAACAAGGCAAGGCTAACCAATAAGCCCCTTGTGCCCCCAAACCTTCTTGCAAGAATCCGAAAACAGTCGGGATAACGGCTCCTCCGGCGATAGCCATTGTCAGAAGAGCACTGCCTGATTTGGTGAATTTACCGAGGTCTGCCATAGCAAGCGGCCATAATGCCGGCCACATTAACGAGCACCCTAGAGCCATCAGGAAGATTGCCCAGATAGATATTTCGGCAGGCAGCAATACAATGGCCAGAGAACCGGCTACACCGATGCAGGCACAGATTCTCATTGCCATGTCTTGAGTTAGGTATTGCGGAATCAGAATGATACCGCAAATATAACCGATGACCATACCGATACTCGGAATCCAGGCGTATAAATCGGGATTTTCCAAATTCAACGCTTTGGCGTAGTCGACGGCTGTACTTAGAGACAAAGTTTCGACACCGACATAAATGAACAAGGTCAGTGCACCCAGAACCAAGTGGGGAAATTGCCAAATAGAAGTTTTATTTGCTGCATACGGGCAATTGGCGGCATCCGATTCGTCTTCTCCGGCAGCTTTTACTTCGGGAAGCGGAGCCATTAAAGAGATGATACCTAACAATAGAAATACGCCGATGATGATGTAGAAAGGCAGATACAGATCGGAAGTCTGCACATTGGTTTGGTCGGCTACCACGAGTGCAAAAAACAAAGGAGCTACCGGCCACGCCAGTTTGTTGCAGATCCCCATGATACTCATTCGTTTGGCCGCGCTTTCAATCGGTCCCAGAATGGTAATGTACGGGTTTACCGATGCTTGTAAATAAGCGTTGGCGGCACCGCTGACGAAAGAAGCGATGAGGAAAAGAATGAAATTTTCCAATTTAGCTGATAATACAAATAAAATAAAAGCAACGGCAAAAATCAAAAATGAGAGTGCCATTGTTCTTTTGTAACCGATTTTGGCAATCGTGGCAGAAGCCGGGTAGCCGAAAATCAGGAAAGGAACGAAAGTAGCTGCTAGCAGCAGGTAGGCTACCCCTGAAGGCAGAGACAAAGCACCTTTTAATACCGGAATCAAAAATGAATTGATGCCTAATGCGAATCCGATTGCAAAAAACATCATACCGACGAATGCCAAAGGCACAGCAAAATTTGTTTTGTTTTGTGACATAATATTTGGGTTTGTAGATAATAATTCAGCACACTGTTTCAAAAGGTAAATGTAATAAAAAAATGAAATAGGGTGCCACTTTTGACACCCTATTTAAAATGTTTTACCCGAAGATTATTGTTTCGGTTTGAAAATCAGATCGACAACATCGGCACCCTTGAAAAGAGACTGAGCAAATTTCTGAATGTCTTTGGGTTGCAGTTTATCGACGATGTAATCGAAGTTTTTCGGATCGTTCGGATTCACTCCACTGATATAATAAGAAGTAATACAGTTCATCCAATAACTGTTGTGGTTTTTGGATTGTTCGCGGTTTTTCTTCATATTGGCGATCACTTTATTCATTTCTTCCGGAGTCGGAGCTTCTTTCATGATTTTATCCAATTCGGCATAAATCAATGATTTCAGATGCTGTGCCTTGTCCGGATCACAATCGAAGCTCATCGTCATGCTATAGTTGGAGTAAGGCTCGCGTACAGAACCGGCCTGAACGCCAACACCGTAAGTTCCTCCTTCTTTTTCCCGGATATTTTCGGTATATCTTAAATCCAGAATTCCTTGCAGAATGTTATTACAGATATTGTTGTAAACACTGTATTTCATATCTTTGGAGAAATTTGTAATCACGGTCGACTTCGGAGTAGTCAGTTCCAATTCGATTTCTTTTACCGTTTTGCCTTTCGGACCTCTCACATGGTTGTCGCGCCAGGTTTCTTTCCGGTTTTCAGATTTCAATGAACCGATGTATTTTTCTACCAATGGCTTTACCGTTTCTGCATCGATATTACCTACGATGAAGAAGGTGAAATCGCTGGCATCTTTAATCCGGTCGCGATAAACCTGTTCGATCTTTTCGATACTGATCTGATCCAGGTATTTTTCGTTGAAGAGCAGAGTACGCGGATTGTAGTTACTCATGATCAGACTGATCGAATCTTTCATGATTTTTTGCGGATTCTTCTCCATATTGGCGATAGAGGCCCTGTTACGGCTCATCATGGCTTCATGGGCTTCCTTGTCGAAACGGGGTTTTTCGAAACGCAGATACAACAATTGAAGCATGGTTTCGAAATCCTGAGGTGTAGAACTACCGCTGACAGATTCCGACAGACCGTTGATAGAAACTCCGCAGGAAGCCATCTTCCCGGTCAGGATTTTTCTTAAAGTGGTTGCATCGAAATCTCCTAAACCGTAAGCTCCTACAAATGCAGCAGCGTTATTGGCGGAAGGAAGCATGTCTATATCGTAAAGTGAAGTTCCTCCTTTGCTGTAAGAGGTCAGTGATACGGCATCTTTTTCGTAATCTGCTTTACGGAAGACTACTTTCGCTCCATTGGCCAGTGTCCATTCTTCTGCGTCGAATAAGGGAAGTTTCTTGGTAGAAACGATTTTTGACCCCGGTAATTCTTCGTTGATCAATGCCGCATCGGTTACTTCGTCGCGATAGGGTTCGATCTCTTTTTTAGCAACCTTATTCATAATAGCGGTTACTTCTTCCCGGGTCAGGTGCTTGGCATTCTCTGACGGACCGGAAACGACTACTGTACGGTTTTTATCGGTATTCCACTCTTTAGCCCGTGCAGATACCTCTTCTACGGTAATGGTCGGAATAATTTGTTTGGCAGCATTGTAATAAAAATCGAAATCCACGATCGGTTCCTGTTCCAGGAAATTCGCTTGCATTTCTTCGATATAACTTTCGTTACCGGTTTTGTCTTTTTCTTTATAAGCCGATTCCAGGCCGACCAGCATATTGGTTTTTACCCGTTCCAGCTCACTCGGTGTAAAACCGAACCGCCGGATTCTTTCATTTTCAGTTAAGATTGCCTCCAGAGCTATGTCTTCTTCGTTGGGTTTGGCCGTAGTACTAATGCTATAAGAATCATAGCCTCTTACGAAGCCACCGCATCCGAACCCTCCGTTGATAAAGGGAGGATTACCTTTCTGCATCAATTCGCTGATCCGTGCTCCGGCCATCTGATTGTAGAAAGAGTTGATTATGTTATCTTTAAAATAAGCCAATTTATTCTTTTCTGTTGCCGGAGTACCGGGTAACAGGGTCACGATTTGAATAGAAGATTGCTGCACTTCCTTGTCGGTAGCCAAGCAATAGTACATCTCGTCGTGTTCGGGAATTTCGTAGAAAGGACGGGGAGTCGGATTTTCTACAGCAGGAATTTTGCTGAACAATTCTTTTATTTTTTGTTCCATTTTAGCTACATCGAAATCGCCGACGATCGCTATGGCTTCCAAGTCTGTCCGGTACCATTCATGATAAAAATCGCGGATTGTCTGGTATTTGAAATTTTTGATTACATCTAAATTACCGATAACGTCCCGGACGGCATATTTTGAATCTTTGAAAAGTACCGGGAACATCTGTTTTTGAATCCGGAATTGCGGTGTCCGGCGGGTTCTCCATTCTTCGGAAATCACTCCGCGTTCAGCATCGATCTCGTCATCTTCCAGGGTAAGATAGTAAGACCAGTCGTGCAGAATCAACAGGCAGGTGTCTAATAAGGATTCACTGTTTGTCGGTACATCACTCAGGTTGTAGACCGTTTCATTTTGTGCGGTGTAGGCATTGATGTTACGGCCGAAAGAAACTCCGTGCTTTTCCAGAGAGGTGATGATACCTTTCCCTGGGAAATTCTTGGTTCCCTGAAAGGCCATGTGTTCCAGAAAGTGGGCCAGACCGTCTTGTTCATCATTTTCGAGTAGGGCTCCGGCATTACGTATGATGTAGAAACTCGCTCTGCCTTTGGGCTCTTCGTTGTGACGCAGGTAATACACTATACCGTTGGGGAGCTTTCCCGTTACAACGTTCGGATCTTGAGGAAGCGGAGCTTGAAGATCGACCTGTGCAAAGCTTCCTTGCAGGAATAATAAACAGGTAAATGTAATTAAAAAAAATAGTCTTTTCATAGTTAAATTTTTATGCTTTGAAACAAAAGTAGCTTTATTTACGATCAAATATAAATACAATAAGGGGTTTAACTTAAATTTAATAAGGGACCGCTATTCCTGTAAAAAGCTCAGATTGAGAATAAACAATATTTTAACATATCATACTTATGAGAGACTCTGTTTCCTTTTTGCATCGGGTATCCGCCTGGACTGAAAAAGTCGGAATGACAGATGCCGAAAGTACTATAATAAAAATTGCGATAACGATCACCGTTGCCATTCTGATTTATATTATTTCCAGGAGATGGCTCTCCAAACTCTTGAAAAAAGTTGTAGGAAAGACCAAAAGTACTTGGGACGATATCCTTTACGATCAGGGTTTTTTCCGTAAACTGGCTTCCCTGATCCCTCCTTTTACAGCTTATATCGTTCTCACTTTTATTACCTGGGAGTATAAATATGTCCTTCGGCGCCTGGTAGATATCTGGTTGATTGTCGTCACCTTGTTTATCATCATTTCTTTGCTGAATGCGATCAACAAGATTTATGAGAGCTATCCGGTTTCCAAAAATCGTCCGATTACTTTTTTTATCCAGTTGATCAAGGTGTTTTTGTATACGGTTGTGGTGATTACCGTCGTCAGCGTGCTGGTGAATAAATCGCCGGAACACCTGATTGTCGGTTTGAGTGCTTTTGCCGCGGTGCTGCTTTTGATCTTCAAGGATTCGATCCTGGGATTCGTTGCCGGAATCCAGCTGACTTCCAATAATATGATCCGCATCGGCGACTGGATTCAGATGGATAAGAATAATGCCAATGGAGTTGTGTTGGAAGTGAATCTGTACACCGTCAAAGTACAGAATTGGGATATGACTATTTCGATGGTACCCACTTATCAGTTGGTGTCGGAATCTTTCACCAACTGGCGGGGAATGCAGGAATCGCCGGGACGGAGAATTATGCGGAGTATCAATATCGATATCGATTCGGTCCATTTTTTGAGTCATGACGAAGTCGTAAAGTTTGCTTCTTCGGCCTTCCTGAAAGATTATATCGATCAGATGGTCGCTAAACTGGGAGATATCAATAAAGATAAAATTACGATTCTGGATGAGCGTAAGCTGACTAATATCGGTATATTCCGTTATTATATGGATGTATGGATCGAAGCCAATCCCGATATCAATACAAATATGACACATATGGTCCGCCAATTACAACCCGGTCCGACCGGTATGCCCATTCAGATTTATTGCTTCTCGGCTATCCAGGAGTGGGTGACCTATGAAAAAGTCCAGGCCGACATTTTCGACCATATCATGGCGGTATTACCCGAATTCGGACTGAAAGTGTTCGAATATAAATCCATGTATGTAGATGGAGAAAACCAATCGTGATTAACTGCATGTACGGCAGTTCGGGTTATCTGTTGTGACGACTAAAAAGGTGGCTTGGGTTAATTTTAACAAAATTTGTTTTTTATATATTTAAAGAGTATAAATCAAAATAGGTTTTATCATGAAAACAAACACAAAAAACAATTTTTTTACTTGGTTTAGTCGTTGTTATTTCTTATGTACCTTGTGTAATTTCATTTTAAGCCAAAACAGGTTTTGTATATTCCATCACTCAACACCATTCGCGG
>ENA-UOJD01002939-UOJD01002939.1-human-gut-metagenome-genome-assembly--contig:-P48-NODE-2939-length-13174-cov-4.413370_pt1 | contig 13174 bp, 9 predicted proteins | sample MGYA00242342_ERZ723889 | MGnify/ENA metagenome assembly ERZ723889
TGGTGGCTCAGCGTCCCTTGGATACCGGCTTGGTGATGGAGGTACATGGTTTGGAACCGGATTTTCAGGGCAAAGTGACTGAAGTCGCTATGGAGGGAGAAGGATATTACCTGAGGATTGAAAAAGAAGGTTTCCGGGAAGTGCTTTTAGGCGGAGTATGTGGTGAAGCCCCTGATATGCCGGTCACACAACAAGCCGAACAGGCTTTCGGAAAGGCAGAAAAAGTGTTGTTACAGGAAGGCATGCATTGGGGAGATGTGGTCCGCCAATGGAATTACCTGGAATGGATTACCGGTTATTCGGATGGGAATCAGCGTTATCAGGATTTTAACGATGTCCGTTCGCGGTTTTATGCTTCTTCGGTTTGGCCTGCCGGATATCCGGCAGCTACAGGTATCGGGACTCAGCATGGAGGTGTCATGATCGATCTGAATGCTATAGTGGCGGATCCCCGAAAGTTACAGATCGTTCCTTTGGACAATGATTTGCAGGTGGCTGCTCACAGTTATTCCGACAAGGTTTTGTTCAGCCGATCGGAACAGAAGACGACACCTAAGTTCGAGCGGGCTAAAGTGGTATCAGACGGCGAACACGGACTGGTGTATATTTCGGGAACGGCCGCTATCCGGGGAGAGAATAGCCTGCAGGATATGGGAGTACTGGTCCAAACCGGGACAACGATGGAGAATATAGAACATTTGATTGCTCCGGAGAATCTGCAAAAAGCAAAGGTTAATCCGGTGAAAAAAAATGAAATGAAGTTATTGAGGGTATATCTCAAACATCCGGAGGCTATCGATCCGGTAAAGATCTATATGGATCGGTTATTCACCTCCATTCCTGTGGCTTATCTGCTGGCGGATGTGTGCCGGGATGAATTACTGGTCGAAATAGAAGGGGTCGCTACTTTTTGAGTTTCCGAAGTTTAGAAAAATCTTGGGTATCAACAGAATGACTTGAGAGAAAATATTATCCCGGCCGGTAGCTTCAGCGACTTTTGAAAAGTGCCTCGTAGAGGAGTAAGATTTTATAAAACTGAAATTTTAAAACCAACCATATTTTAAATGATAAAAAAAGGATTAAATGTAGCTCTGATGGGAGTGTTAGGGCTAGCGATCGTCGGATGTGACGGGCAACAGAAAAAAACAAGTGAAACTAAAGAATCGATTAATATAACTAAAAACATGGAACAAGCAGTTTATACAAAGAAATTTACCAATAAGGATTTTTATAAAGATGGGAAATTTCAGGGAGATGTCGCTTTGAAAGCATACGAAGATATGTTATCTTTCTATGGTATTCAGTTGTCTGATTTTATGCGGAAAAATCTTTGGATTACCGATTTTGAACTCGGTGATTTCGAACATGTAGGAATGGCTGGTTTCTTTTGGGTGAATGATGCTGAACATGGTTATTTTGCCCATGAGATTTACCTGTTGCCGGGACAGATGATTACCGAGCACCGCCATGTGGCTACCGATCATCCGGCTAAACACGAATCCTGGATGGTCAATAAAGGATTTGTTTATAATTTCTCTACCGGCGAAGAAACTCCGAACTGCCCGAAGTTGCCCGAGTGCCAGAATGGTTTTATCACAGCTAAACATTTCGTGAAACAAAATCCGGGTGAAATCCTGCCGTTGAACGGAATCGGAGAACCCCATTTTATGATGGCCGGTGAAAATGGAGCTTGTGTATTTGAATTTGCGAATTATCACGATGGGAATGGATTGCGTTTTACCAATCCGAATGTGCAATTTACCGACGTGTTGAGCCAAAAATAAAACAGCATTATTTACCAACTTATCCACAAAATTATGAGAAAAGTAAATCATTTTGGAATACCGACGACAACCGCCCAACCGGGTGAGTGTTATGCTGAAGGTTTGAAAGTATGGCTGACAGACTTTACCAAGAGTAAAAACCGGATTGAATTTCTGCGTTTCGAACCCGAGACCTGGATGCCCGAACTGATCCAGAAAGTGGCACATATCGCTTATGAAGTGCCTGATTTGGAAGCTGAATTGAAAGGAGCTCATGTGATTGTCGAACCGATGGATTGCGGAGATAAATTTATCGCTTTTGTCGAAGAAGAAGGAATCCCCGTAGAATTGATGTGTTATAAAAACTAAGTACCGATAAAATCATGATCGTATGAAAAAGTTTATCAATAAAACCGAAGATATTACCAAAGAATTATTGGAAGGATATGTATTGGCTTACCAGGACAGAGTGAAATTGGGGGGCGAGAATATTGTAGTCCGTACACAGCCTAAAAGTGAAGATAAAGTGGCTATCGTGACGATGGGCGGATCAGGGCATGAGCCGGCCCTGAGTGGGTATGTCGGAGAGGGAATGCTGGATTGTTCGGTGGTCGGGGATATTTTTGCCGCTCCCGGAGCACAGCGGGTATTCCAGGCTTTGCAGATGTTTAAACGGGATGCCGGTATTTTGTTGGTGGTACTGAATCATTCGGGCGACCTGATGAGTGCCAATATGGCTTGTAAATTAGCCGCTAAAGCCGGTATCAAAGTGAAAATGCTGGAAACACATGACGATATCAGTGCCGGTCTGCAAGCTGCCGATGACGATCGTCGGGGATTGGCAGGCTGTATCCCCTTGTATAAAATTGTAGGAGCTGCTGCCGAAGAGGGAAAATCTCTGGATGAATTGTATGAATTGGGCGAGCGCTTCAATCGCGGACTAGCTACATTGGCTGTAGCTATGAATAAATGTACCCATCCCCAGAACGACGCAACGATTACCGATCTGCCCGAAGGAATTATGGAGATCGGTATGGGACAGCATGGAGAAGGCGGTGGCGGACAGGAAGCTTTGGTGTCTGCCGACGATACAGCCGAGAAAATGGTGGGTTTGTTGATGCGTAAATTGCAAAGTCAGGCCGGTGACCGGGTGTTGCTGTATATCAATGGAGTGGGAGGTACAACCCATATGGAAATGAATATTGTGTTCCGCAGGGCTTATCAGGTACTCGAAGCAGCCGGAGTGAAAGTGGTGGACGGACGTATCGCTGAAATGCTGACTGTACAGGAACAATCCGGTTTTCAGATGATCCTGGCAAAGATGGACGATGATCATATCGATTATCTGAAGAACCATATGGCAAATGCTCCTTATTGGACGACAGTAGGGAAGTAAAAAGATATCGAATTAAGACTTATAGCAAAATGAAACTAACAATAGATAACTTTAAAAGCATGATGAATCTCTCCCTGGCGAATGTAAAAGCCAGGGAAGAGGAATTCTCTAAGCTGGATGCTATAGCCGGGGATGGAGACCACGGAACGGCTATCGTAACCGCTTTGACGATTATCGCCGGAGATGCGCAGCAAGGTACCGAATTTCCTGCCATGCTGAACGATATGGGGATGGGCGTGATGATGAAAACCAGCGGCTCCACCAGTACCCTGTTAGGTGCTTTATTTATGGGGATGGGCGAAGCCTTGGAACCGCTCGGGGTGACGGATGAATTGAATGCCGCTCAGGTAAAAGTAATGTTCCGGGGAGGTCTGACCGGGGTCGAAGAACAGACGAAGGCAAAACCCGGAGATAAAACGATGATGGATGCTTTGGTGCCGGCTGTCGTAGCAATCGAGAGCTGTGATTCCGAAGATGTGAAGGAGCTGTTGAAGGCGGGAGCGGAAGCTGCCTTGAAAGGGGCCGAAGCAACTGTGAATATGAAAGCTAATTTCGGCCGTGCCCGTAACCTGGGCGAACGGTCGGTCGGTTTTGCCGATGCCGGAGCAACCTCCTGGGCTTGTCTCTTCGAATCTTTGTACCAGGGACTTGAATAACCTTTTACTTTTAACCTTTTACTATTTTTGAAATGGCAGATTTAGACGGAATTTTAGAAAATAAAGATAAAGATTACGGGATTGGAATTCCTGTGCAGCACCAGACTTTCTTTTTGAAAGGTATCGACAATTGTGATTGGGGAATCAAAGACCGGATGTCCCGGATTTTTAATGTAAAATCAGGCCACACGGTGATGCTTGCTTTCGATCATGGTTATATCATGGGGCCTACCTCGGGTTTGGAACGCCTTGATTTGGGCATCGTCCCCTTGATCCCGTATGCCGACTCGATTATGTGTTCGCGGGGATCTTTGCGTTCGGTGGTTCCTGCCGATAGTAATAAAGCGGTTTGTCTGCGTTATTCTGCTGGTACTTCTGTTTTGACCGAGTTGAACAACGAATGTGTGTTGGATATTCAGGATGCTATCCGGCTCAACGCTTCGGCTTTAGCGGTGATGGTGTCTATCGGTGGAACTTATGAAGCGAAGAATAACGAGAACCTGGTCAGAACGGCAGATTACTGATATAAATACGGTATACCTACCATGGGAGTGACGGCTGTGGGAAAAGAGATGGCTCGTGATGCCCGTTATTTCTCTACGGCTGCCCGTATTTGTGCAGAGAACGGAGCTACTTTTGTTAAGACTTATTATTGTGAAGGTTTTGGGAAAGTAGTGAACTCTTGTCCGGTGCCTATCGTGATTGCCGGTGGAAAGAAACTGGAAGAAAAAGATGCCCTGGAATTGTGCTACAAGGCCATTAATGAAGGTGCTTGCGGTGTGGATATGGGACGAAATGTGTTTCAGTCCGATAGCCCGGTAGCTATGATTCAGGCGGTGCGTGCCGTTGTCCATGAGAAGTATACGCCGGAACAGGCTTTTCAACTGTTCAATGACTTGAAACATAAGTGAAACTGAAATAATTAAAAATTTATGTTGAAGCAAACACTGCTTACCTGTTGTCTGGCTCTGGTTGTCATGATCGGGTACGGACAAAAAAGTAAAACGAAAACTCCGGCTTCCTGGGAAAGTGTGGCGGTGCAAGAGAAGGTGAAGATTGGGGAACTGATGAAGAAAAATCATCTTCCGGTAGTATCGGAAGTGATGCGGCATAATATGCCTGCACAACAGATTCAGGTGGACCTGACAGGAGTGAAGCAATTGATCCTGAAGACCTGGGGAACAGAAAACGGTACCGGTTGGGATCATGCCGTTTGGGGAAATGCCAAACTGATCACCGGCGAGGGAAAGGAAGTTTGGTTGAGTGAGATGCAACCGGTAATAGCCCAGGCGCCACATGGTTGTCCGTTTTATGATCGTAATTTCAATAATCAGAAACTGACAATCAACGGCAAGAGTTATGACCACGGTATGATGTTGCATGCCGACGGTATGGTCGTTTATCAGCTGGACGGTAAGTACAAGAAATTTGAAGCTGAAATCGGAATCGACGATGCCGGTACAGAGGAATCGAGTGTCGTTTTCCGGGTGCAAAATGTGGATGGTAATGAAATTCTGACCCGTTTGGCTCCGAAATATGGAAAAGAAATCAATGCTTTCGCTGCTCAGGCCGGTTTTTCACCTGCCGATTGGTTGGTGACGCCCGATGCCAGTCTGGAGATGGGAGCGGTGCGGAAACTGATTCGGAATTTCCCGGAAAAACAGTATTATGAATCCCGGTTGGCTGCTCTGGAGCAGATGACTGGTACCAAACAGATCGAGACGGCGATGAATCTGTTGAAGCAGACCCTCGAGGTCGTGCGTTTAGCAGAACAGTTGCAATGGGTAAATCCGAAAGCGATCCGGATGGCACTGGAAGATATGAAACAAGCCGGTTTGAAAGGAGAGAAATACGATCAGCTGTTGCAGGAAATCGAAACGAATTATCCACTGGTGACTAAAGGTATTTACAGCGGCGATCAGGAGATGTTGGCAAAAGCCCGTCGGGTTGTGGATGCGAAGAAAACCATTTTGTTGGCTAATCCATTATTGGATGGGGATAAGATCGTAGCTACCCGTTTCCATCTGGGAGCCAATGCACGGACTGCTATGGCGCCGGCTTTGGGTTCACCGGAGAACAACTGGTCGAGTATGTACTCTGCCGGAAGAACTGGACGGGATGGGGAAATCGTAGAACTTTCCGGATTACGTGGTGATTTGCAGATCCGTACGGTTTATAAACCTCAGCGGGATGTCAATATCGCCGATTTACAAATGCATTGGGATGCCGATCGTTTGCTTTTCTCGTCTGTGGATGAAAAAAATCGTTGGCAGATCTATGAAATCGGTATCGATGGTAAGAACCTGCACCAGAAAATCGAACTGGACGAACCGGATGTCGAATTTTGCGATGCTAATTATCTGCCGGACGGACGTATCGTCGCCTCTTCGAATATCGGTTATCAGGGAGTACCCTGTGTGAGCGGCTGGGATCAGGTTGGTAATCTCTCGTTGTATGACCCGAAAACCAAAGCTTTCCGCCGGTTGACTTTCGACCAGGATGGGAACTGGAATCCGGTGGTGATGAATAACGGACGAGTGATGTATACCCGCTGGGAATATACCGATCTGACGCATTATTTTTCACGGATTGTCATGCATATGAATCCTGATGGAACAGAAAATAAAGCACTTTACGGAAGTGGCTCTTTCTGGCCTAACAGTACGTTCGATGTGAAGCCTTTACCCGGGAATACGACGAAGTTCGTCGGAATTGTTTCCGGTCATCACGGTATTGCCCGTTCCGGACGTCTGATGATCTTCGATCCGGCCAAATCCCGGAAAGAAGAAAAAGGGGTAGTGCAGGAGCTACCGTTCCGCGACCGGAAAATTATTCCTGAAGTGAAAGACGAATTGGTGAATGGAGTATGGCCTCAGTTTATTCGTCCGTGTCCGTTGGATGACAAGTATTTCCTGGTCAGTGGGAAGCTGACTCCGGACGGATTATGGGGAATTTATCTGGTGGATGTGTTCGATAACCTGACTTGTCTGGCCGAATTCGAGGGTGAAGGATTCAATTCGCCTATCGCTGTGGTGAAACGCCCGGTTCCTCCGGTGATTCCAGACCGGGTCAACCTCAACGATAAAGAAGCCACTATATTTATTCAGGATATCTATGCAGGAGAAGGAAGCATGGGCTTGCCCAAAGGAACTGTGAAAGAATTACGGATTCTGGCTTATGAATATGCTTATTGGATGACGGCTTCCGATCATGATGCCCAAGGAATTCAGTCGGGCTGGGATATCAAACGGTTGTTGGGAACCGTACCGGTCGAAGAGGATGGATCGGCTATATTCAAAGTACCGGCTAATACCCCGATCGCTATTCAGCCGCTGGATGCTCAGGGACGGGCCGTACAATGGATGAGAAGCTGGTTTACTCCGATGCCGGGAGAAACCGTATCTTGTATCGGTTGCCATGAAGATCAGAACCAGATTCCTATTCCGAAGCGTACAATCGCTTCCCAGACGAAACCCCATCGCTTGCAGGTTCCTGAAGGAGGCGTTCGTTCGTTTACCTTCGATCTGGAAATTCAGCCGATCCTTGATCGGGCTTGTGTGGCTTGTCATAATGAAAAGAGTCATATGAACCTGACCGGTGGACGTATGGATACGAATTATCCGCGTTTCGGACGTCCCTGGAGCAAGAGCTACTTGGCCATTATGCCTTATGTATACCGTCAGGGGGCCGAGGCTGAAATGTATGTGTTGAAACCGTATGAATATCATGCTTCCAATTCCGAGTTGGTGCGGATGCTCGAAAAAGGACATTATGGGGTGGAATTGACGGATAAAGAATGGAAAACACTTTACAACTGGATCGATTTCAATGCTCCTTATTATGGACAGTTTATCAACATTTCCAAAGTGAATGAATTCGACCAGTACGACCGTCGGATCGAACTGGCGCACAAATATAATCAGGCAGGTGTGGATTGGCGGAAAGAATTGGCCGATTATGCGGAAGTACTGAAAAGTAAAGGGGCTATCCAGCCTGTCATGCCTGCTCCGGTGAAGGAAACCAAAGCCAGGAACGTGAAAGTTTCCGGCTGGCCTTTCGATAAAAATGAGGCAGCAAAGAAACAGCAGGCCGATGGAAAGAAAACCCGTCAAATCGAAGTAGCTCCGGGAGTAACGATGAATTTTGTGTGGATACCTGCCGGACAGTTTGTGATGGGATGTAACGATGGCGAAGCCGATTGCCGGCCTGTATTTAAAGCCAGTGTGAAAAACGGATTCTGGATGTCCGAATGTGAGGTGACGAACGAACAATATTGTGCCCTCGTGCCGGAACACAATAGCCGGATTATCGGACAATTCTGGAAAGACCATACTACTCCGGGTTATCGGGCCAATTATCCGCAATATCCGGTGATCCGGGTGAGCTGTGAAGAGGCTCAGGCTTACTGTGAAAAGTTGGGACAGAAAACCGGACTGAAAATAATGTTACCGACAGAAACCCAGTGGGAATGGGCCTGTCGCGGAGGCAGTGGGGAGGCTTTCTGGTATGGAAATAACAATACCGACTTTGCTCCTTATGAAAATATGGCGGATGCCATGCTTTCGGATATGGCGGTAACCGGTATCGATCCGAAGCCGATGAGTAAAGACGATCCTTTGCGTCCTTATTGGGATTATCTCCCGAAGATTGCTTCTGTCAACGACGGGTTGATGCTGATGGGAGATGTCGGACATTATCAGGCTAATCCCTGGGGATTGAAAGATATGCACGGTAATGTGGCCGAATGGACCTGCTCGGATTATGTCGATTATCCTTTGAAGAAAGAACAGACTTCCGACCGGAAAGTCGTGCGTGGTGGTTCCTGGACCGACCGGCCCAAGTACTCGACCGCTTATTACCGAAAAGCTTTCTACCCCTGGCAAAAGGTATATAATGTCGGCTTTCGGGTGATTATTCCGGAAAGCTAAACGTGGACTGTTGAGAAAATTTTTGATTTTGTTGAGAGCAAATCAAAGATTTTCTGTTGAAAATTTCCTTGTTTATTCTTCAACAAAGTCGGAGATTTTCTCAACAGAAACACTAGTTTTTCTCACCCCCCAACGAAGTTGGGCCGGACTATTCGAATATCGGTTTTACTCCCGGTTCCGCCAGCCGTCTTGTAGCCGTTATCACCCTCGAATTCCTTACTTCTCTCTATCATTTTATTTTTATGAGATTTCTAAGATTCCTCTCTGCATCGGTGACCCTGTACGTATTATTGATCGGGTATATTGTGGTTCTGGGAATAGCCACTTTTGTCGAAGAGGCGAAAGGTACGGCTTTCGTGCGCGAACATTTCTATTATGCCTGGTGGTTTATTTTGTTACAGGGGATACTGGGAATCCAGCTGATTGTGGTCTTCTTTTGCCGGAAATGGTTCCGGAGACAAAACTGGGGAAACCTGTTGTTGCATTTTTCTTTTTTGTGGATACTCGTCGGGGCTGCTATTACCCATTTTGCCGGGAAAGAAGGAATCATGCATATCCGGGAAGGAGAAACGGTCGACTATATGTTTGTCGGAGAACGGATTGAGCGGCAAACTTTACCTATCCGCGTGACCCTGACCGATTTCCGCCTGAAAAGATATCCGGGTTCCCATAGCCCTTCTTCTTATGAGAGTGATTTGGTTGTTTTTCATCAGGGACAGGAGGAAAAAGTCAGGGTGAAAATGAACAAAGTGGTGAATGTGGAAGGATATCGATTATTTCAATCTTCTTATGATCCTGACGAACGGGGAACGGTGCTTACGGTGAGTTACGATTGTCCCGGGATGCAGATTACTTATACCGGTTATGTCTTTATGGTGTTGGGATTCTTGGGGATCTGTTTTGGACGGAATTCCCGTTTTAGCCGGTTGAGAGGAGAAATGAGCAAGTTCCGGACAGATAAAAAAGTATGGCTTTTGCTTATCGGTTTGTTTTGTGTAGGAGTCAGTGGGAATGCCGCTCCTGATGTCAGCCGGGAACATGCTGCTGAATTCGGCCGCTTGGTGGTGCAAAATCCGAAAGGCCGCTTAGAACCGGTGAATACCTGGACTTCGGCTATTCTGAGGAAATGTTATCAGGCTAAAACTTATAAAGGATTGACTTCCGATCAGGTATTCTTGAATCTGATTGCCAATCCGGCGCGATGGGTACAGGAGCCTTTTATCAAAGTAAAAAACCGGACAATACTGGAAAAACTGGGAAAAACCGGGCAGTCATTTATTGCCTGGCAGGATATCCTGGATGAACAAGGCCAATATCTTTTAGCGACCGAGGTGGAGAAAGCCTATGAGAAATCGCCTGCCCAACGGAGCAGTTATGAAAACGACCTGCTGAAATTAGACGAATGTGTCAATATCGTTTATCAGATTTTTCAGGGCCAATTTTTGGCTATTTTTCCTCATGAAGGAGATGTGGCTGGGAAATGGTATTCGGCAGGAGACGATTTGTCGGTGTATCAGGGAAAAGATTCCCTTTTTGTCGCCCGGATTATGGTGTGGTATAAAGACGAATTGGCACAGGGGCTGCAAAACGGTAACTGGACAGGAGCTGACCGGGTGTTGGAAATGATCCGTACTTATCAGCAGGCGAAGAATAAGGTGATCCCGATAGACGAACAAAAGATAAAGGCAGAAATTTTATATAATCAGGCGGATGTTTTTTCCTGGTGTCGTAAGTTTTACCTCGTTTTGGGAGGTCTCTTGCTGGGATTTGTCTTTGCCTGGATGATGAATGAGAGAAAAGGGTTGAAAATCGTTTGCCGGGTTTTGATCTTTGGAATAGGAACTGTGTTTATATGCCATACGTTGGGGGGGGCATTGCGTTGGTATATTGCAGGCTATGCTCCTTGGACAAATTCATATGAATCGATGATATATGCCGGTTGGATGATTGTTTTAGGAGGATTGGTTTTTGCCCGTCGTTTTTATGTATTACCTGCTTTGGCGGCTTTGCTGGGAGGAGTGATCCTGTTTGTCGCCGGTTTGAATGATATGAATCCTGAAATCACACCTTTGATACCTGTTCTTCAATCTTATTGGTTGATGCTGCATGTCGCGGTAATTATGGCCGGTTATGGATTCTTTGCGATTTGTGCCCTGATCGGACTTTTCAATATGTCGCTGATCTTGGGGGGGACGCTGCGAAACCGGCAGAAGATCGGTTCTACGATTCAGGAACTAACCCTGCTGAATGAAATGGCGATGATGCTCGGACTGGTGTTTATGACTACCGGTACTTTTCTGGGAGCGGTATGGGCGAATGAATCCTGGGGCAGATACTGGGGATGGGATCCTAAAGAAACCTGGGCTTTGATATCGGTTGTCGTCTATGCTTTGGTGCTGCATATCCGTTTTATTCCCGGACTTAGTAAAAGTATTTTTGTTTTTAATATGTGCTCGGTATGGGCTATCGCTTCTGTTTTGATGACCTATTTCGGAGTGAATTATTATCTTTCCGGTTTGCATTCCTATGGAAAAAGCGATGCAGAGCTGATGCCCTGGCCTTTCGTGATTGGAATCGTGGTGATGATCGTTATTTCCGTGCTGGCTGGATATAAATGTAAAAAAATCAAGTTGACAAATGAGTAAATACATTTTTTTATGGATAGGAATCCTTTGGTTTGGTACGATATCCGTTGTCGGAGCCGAGGTGATTCGGGTAAGTGCAACCCAGGGAGACGCCACTCCCCGTATTCAGGCAGCGATCGAAAAGGCTCGCCAATACCGGGGAAAACCGGTGGTGATCCGTCTGGAGCAAGGGAATTACCATTTATTCCGGACAAGTAGTTCGAAACAGGTTTATTATATTTCGAATACAGCTTCGGAAGAAGAGAATCCTGATCCGACGAAACACATCGGCTTGTGGATCAGGGGGATCAGAAATCTCACGATCGAAGGGGATGGGGCTCGCTTGGTGACTCATGGCGAAATGACAAGTTTTGTCATAGATAGCAGTGAAAATATCATCCTGCGCAATTTTACCCTGACAGCGGCCGATCCTTCTGTACCGGAAATGACCGTAGTGGATGCCGGTGAAAATTATCTAACCGCCCGTATTCACCCCGATTCGCCCTATAAAATCCGGGAGGGAAAACTCACCTGGCTGGGAGAAGGATGGAATTTTACCGGCGGTATAGCTCAGGTTTTTGAGCCTTGGAGGAATGTTACCTGGCGCTGTAATTCGCCGATGAGTGATGTGGTGAAAGCGATAGAACTGGAAAAGGGGGTGGTGCGTTTTAATTACAACAAACGTCCCGAAGGCCGCGTGGGGCAAGTATTTCAGATGCGGGACGCTATCCGGGACGAGGTTTGTGGTTTGATTCTGAAAAGTAAACAGGTGACTCTTGAAGATTTGAATATCCATTTCCTGGGTAATTTCGGGATTGTCGGACAATATTCGGAGAATCTGACTTATAACCGTTTGAATTGTACACCCGAATGGGGGCACGGACGGACTTGTGCCGGTTTTGCCGATTTTGTTCAGATGTCGGGATGCCGGGGAAAAGTGAGTATCTTGGATTCCCGCTTTGAAGGGGCTCAGGACGATCCGATCAATATTCACGGTACCCATCTGAAGGTAATGGATTATCCGGCCTCTAATCAGGTGCGTGTGCGTTTTATGCATAACCAGTCCTTCGGTTTCGAAGCTTTTTTTAAAGGAGATGAGGTGGAGCTGGTGCAGGTGAACTCGTTGCGTAAACTGCAGTCGGCTCGGGTGAAACAAGTCAAAAGAGTGGATAACTATGAGATCCTGTTGACCTTGGATCGGCCGGTCGACGAACAGGTGAAGCAACAGCCTGTTGTGGTGGAGAATGTAACCTGGACACCTGAAGTGCTGATCCGGAATAATTATTTCTCCAGAATACCGACACGGGGAATATTAGTGACTACCCGCCGGAAAGTGGTGATTGAAAAGAATATTTTTTTCAGGACTCCGATGAGTGCTATACTGATTTCCGACGATGCCCGAAGTTGGTATGAATCCGGTCCGGTATCGGATGTAACGATCCGGAATAACTTTTTTGTGGAATGTGGTTCACCTGTTATAAGTATAGCTCCTGAGAATGATCGGCCCGATGGGGCGGTACACCGGAATATTCGTATTCTGGCGAATCGTTTTGCTCTGAGTGGAAAGGAGGGAATTTATGCCCGCTGGACCGAAGAACTGGATATTCGGGATAATTATTTCGAATACTCTGAACAGCTTCATCCCGAGGACTTTATTCGTTTGGAAAATTGTGAAAGTGTACAAATAGAAAATAATCGTAGTGGTTTGAAATAAAAAATAAAAAAGTAGATTTTTTTCTGAAAAAATGAGTAGAAAAATCAATTTTAACTGTTTACCATATAAACGTCCGTTTAAATAAGTCAAAAG
>ENA-UOJD01002954-UOJD01002954.1-human-gut-metagenome-genome-assembly--contig:-P48-NODE-2954-length-13115-cov-8.685069_pt1 | contig 13115 bp, 8 predicted proteins | sample MGYA00242342_ERZ723889 | MGnify/ENA metagenome assembly ERZ723889
AAGTGATAAAAAGAAGAATTATAGCAAAGTCACCAAATTGCTAGTTAAGCCTTTGTTTATTTAAGCCATTTTATTTTTCATGCGTAACTACTATTTATAGTCCCTCTACAATATGCCATATAATTTCTCTTCGTCCTATGAACAAAACTCTTAACACAAGAAGATTCCCTGTATAAACAAAATGTTTGTATCTTTTTCCTATTCTAATGTGTACAAAACACGACTATGAACCTATTGTACACGTAAATGTTTTGTCTAAAGGAAAGAATCGTGAACAAAACCCATTTGAAACGATAAATAAAGGATATCTGACTATTTAGTGGTTTTGTACATGGTTTTGTTGTTTCGAAAGGGGTTAATTGTATGACAAAAGTATTCTAATGCGTGATTTGAAAAATACGGTTGAAGTAGAACGTCGCTGTGCAGAAGAAAATGGTCCTGTGTTCGTAACCAAGAATGGATATGGCAGATTGGTCGTGATGGACATCGATTATTATGAAAAAACAATGAGAAAGATGTATGAAGCAAAAACAATCTTGGATGGTTTAGAAGATGCAAAATCTGGAAATACTTTAGATGGAGACACTGCAATTTCTAATATTAGGAGCAAGTATGGCATCTAAATTTGGATATCGATTAACCAAAAGAGCGGAATCTGATTTAGATGGGATTGTCTCGTACATCGATTGAAGTTGCTAAGTTAGATCCTAGAATGAGAGTTGTCACAATCGAAAGAAATTGGTTGGAAATTATATCAAGTACTATCTTCTGGATATAGGAGAAAATATAATATACATTCTTCGTATTGTATATGGTAAACGGAATATGGATGAAATTCTTAAAAAACTGTATATTTGATCACGTAAGCATCAGTCACGAGTTGATTGGTGCTTTAATTATGTCGTCAAGGTGGTGAAGCTTCATAATAGGTAGAATTAAAGGGATTACTATTGAAATCAATTGTATTGATTAAGCGCTAAAGTGTGTAAAAACTTCATATAGGCAATCTTGTCTATTATGTGCGTCCATATGGTGTATTTGTTTCTGAAGTGGATTATGTAAAGCATAAGTATTGTTTTGAATTTGTATATTTATATATGATAAATTAATTTATGATAAACTCGTTTATACTATTTATTTACTAGGCATAAAATAAGAAAAAGCTGACAAGTATGTGGGATTTGTCAGCTTAAGTTGGTTACAAGCCAAGGATTAGTACTCAGCCAATTTCATTATAACATCTAAGAATAAAAAAATGGAGAACTAGCTATGTTTAGTTTTTGGGAAGGGCTAGTCCTCATGTCGAAATGTGTTAGATGTAAAAGATTGGGCTTCTTTTATGGATCTAACAGATAAATTATAACATAGCTTAAAATGAACACAATAGTAAAATATAACTAAAATTATTTTAAATGCATTATTAAGGATTAAATAATATACAAATAAAACATGAAATATAACCGTGTAATTATTTCTTTATTTTATCGTGACAAATGAAGTTTGTGTTGTTATTATACTTGTAAGGGTTTACATGAAATTCGGGGTATAATATGAAATTTTTTAAGCGTCAAAAGAAGAATAATATGGAGTTGGATGAAGTCTATAGGTTGCTTAAAGGATACTATAGGTGTTCTAATAAAGAGGGATATCCTTTTTTGTTTATGAGCGATGATTTTTTAAATACTTTACATTGGACGCAAAAAGAAATTGAAACGGAATTTGATAATAAGTTAGTGAATATGTTACATCCTGAAGATAGAAGTCGTCTAGAAAAGAATAGAGATTCTTTAAAGAATCCATATAAGGTGGGTTCTTGTCAGAATGTAATTTTTCGTTTGAAAGGTAAGGATGGGTATCATTGGGTATCGGATTCTTATTCAGCTTTAAAACAGGACTCTGCGCCTTTCTTTCAGGGAAATATTACGGATGTTACAAATTTTATGTTGGATAAAGAAAAAAGGGCAGAGGAGCGTAACCAAATGCTTACAGCACTGACAATGGAATATTCAACGGTTGTCATGGGTGATTTGATGGAGAATGTTGTGGTTGTTGTTAAGCATGATGGGCATATGTATGATCATGGTGGGCTTGATGATTTTTCAAGTGAGGATAAGATGAATTATACACGTTGTTTGCATGATTTCTATAATCGTGTGTTAGTAAAAGAATCGTGTAAAGACTTCATGGATATTTTATCTCCCGTTCCTTTTATGAATGCACTTCTTAAAAATGAGACGGTAGAATTGCAGTATCAGATTTATCCAAATTCTAATGGATATGAATCTTTATACGCAAGAGCAATTCGTTTATATGATGAAAAACACCATTTTCGTTTTGTGATGGGATTTCGTCCTATGGATGAGGTTCGTAAAAAGGAAAATGTTTTAGAACTTCAAAGAGAGATTATTGAAGGAATTAGTAAGGATTATTTTTCTGTACTTTTAGTGGAGTTGGATCAAGGACAAATCTATTCGTATCGTGAAGCGGGTAGTAATGGTAAGCGTATTGCGGATTTTTGTCGGTCTTATCACGATCGTTGGACTGAATTGTTACCGGCTTATGCCAAAGATTTGGTTTCGGATGCTTCAAGAGACAGTTTTTTAGAAGAACTTTCATTTGAAAAATTGAAGTCTTGTAATGAAGATTATTCTTTTACCTATGAATATATGTCGGATGAGGGTGTTTTATATTACCAGGCTCGTGTTTCTTATGTTAAGAAAAAGGATCGTACTAGAGCAGTTGTGATTGGTACTAGAGATATTGATGATTTGATCAAGAAGGAGCGTCTTCAAAAGGAACAGTTAAGAAAGGCTTATATTCAAGCTGAAAATGCAAGTAAGGCCAAGACGGATTTCTTAAATAGTATGTCGCATGATATTCGTACGCCTATGAATGTGATTCTTGGATATAATCAATTGATGAAAAAAAAGCTTTCAGATCCTGTTTTGGTGGATTATCAAAAGAAGATTGAGCAGTCGGGAAATTTATTACTTTCCATTATTAATGATGTATTGAATATGGCACGTATTGAAAGTGGTAAGAGTGTGTTAGTTGAAAGTAGTGAGTCCATTGTGGATATGGTTGAAGAAGTATCGAATGTCTTTGGTGCTATGGCCAAAGAAAAAGAGATTGTATTCGATAAAAAAATCGATATAAAACATAAACAAGTATTGTGTGATAGTACGAAGGTGAAGGAAATTTTAGTGAATTTGATTGGCAATGCCATTAAATATACACCAAATGGTGGTCATGTCACAGTGGATGTAAAGGAGCTTGAGTGTTCAAAAGAGGGTTATGGTACATATCAAATTCAAATCATAGATACGGGTATTGGAATGAGTGAGAGTTTTATTCCAACTCTGTTTGATCCATTTACTCGTGAAGTAACAGGTGACATTATTGGTACAGGGCTTGGTATGCCAATCGTAAAAAAACTAGTAGATATGATGGGTGGTACGATTGATGTTGAAAGTAAGCTTGGTAAGGGCAGTACTTTTACAATTACAATCGATCATAAGCTTGGAAATAAAGAAAAAGATAAAGTGAAACAAGAGGATCTTGTTGATTCTAAGCATTCGTTAGAAGGTAAACATGTATTACTAGCAGAAGATAATGAATTGAATGCAGAATTTGCGAAGATTATATTAGAGGATTGTGGCTTACATGTAGACTTGGCAAGAGATGGTTTTCAGTGTGTTAGTAAAGTGATTCAAAATCCGGTTGGTTCGTATGACTTTATTTTAATGGATATTCAAATGCCAAATATGAATGGGTATTTAGCTACCCAAAAAATCAGGTCGATTCCAGAAAAGAATACGATTCCAATTATTGCGATGAGTGCGAATGCGTTTGATGAAGATAAAAAGCAGGCACTTAAAGCGGGAATGAATGGATATATTTCTAAGCCAATCGATATGGATAAGCTTCAAGGTCAAATTATAGAGATTTTAAAAGAGAAAGCGGGCCAATAGCTCAATGTCTTTAAATTAAGAAAGCATGAAAAAGAGAGTACATTTTATTATTTTGTATTCTCTTTTTTTAATTCTTCAAATGCGAAAGCAAAATCATTATCATCATAATTCGATAAAAAATATATTTTGTTGGAATCATTTGATTCTACAATAGTTACTCCATAATTTTTTACTAATCTTGATAGTCTCCATAAATTAGTATTTTTCAGTGTTAATGCTTTTGTATGTATTAATGCCCCATCTTTAAAGGTTTCAATTTTATCAATTAAATCAACAATCTGATTTCTATACATGTCCATAATATTAGATTCAGAATCTTCAACACGCCAACTGTTAAAACTAAATGATGAATCATTTTTTTGCACCATACCTATATTCATCCCCTCATTAAAATCAGAAATTAAAATTTCAGTATTAAATACTCTATTATCGTTTCTTGCGTCTTTGTTATAATTAACAGATATAACATAATTATCTTTGGTAAATATATCGGGCATCAAGGGGAAGAAAGTAATTTTAATATCATTTAACCCATAAGGCTGACTGCTTGGATAAATTGAATTAAAAACCCTTTTCATAGAATCCGTCCATGATGAAGTATCGTTATTTTGAATACAGGAAAACAAATAATTGGAACCTCTCAAACGAGTTAATTGTTGTCTATGAATACCTATTAAATGAGGATAATTTTGAATTGTATTTATAACTAAAAAGACTCGACCAGATTTTGTATAAATTCTGTAATATTTATGAACAAACTCATCTAAAAATATTTGAGCGCTTTCTTGCAAAAATGATAAATCAATATTCCACATATTATAACCTTTCCTAATAATATGCAAAAGAGGCACATAAAGTGCCTCTTTTGGATGACCGTTGTCCCTGTATTGTTTTTTTTAAAAGGGCCCAGGGTGACGATGGCGTCATCAGCGCTCCAAGGCTTTACTTGATATTAAATCAAATATTCCTCGCCTTTTTATTGTTACTATATTATAGCGCATATCGTAATTTATTTCAACCAATGAGATTTAAAATTTTGTAGTTTTTTTTTAGTTTGTGGAGACTTAGTTCAACTTAAATAGGAAACTGGATATGTAAATGACAAATAATCCAGCAGTTAATAGTATACCACTGTATGTTTAAATAGACAAAAGTTATAACATTTTCTCTACAATATGATACAATGAAAATGATAACAGGGGTGAGTAAGATGTGTTGTGATGGTGTCATACAATATTTAGAAAAAGGAAAGGTTCCTATACTTATAAAAGATCGGCATACATGTTTAGATTTGAATGATAGTAATATGTATGTTTTAAAGAAGGGTATTGTTAAAGTGAGTTTGATCATGCAAGATGAGCGTGAATTTAATATTACCTATTTAAAAGGTCCGGATGTGGTGAGCTTGTATTGTGATTGTTTGACACAATTTAGAGATTGTCATCCAAAGATTCGTATTGAAAGTGAACAAGCAGAATTGTATTGTGTTTCAAAAGAAGAATTCTATAAGCGAGTTAAAGAGAATGCAAATCTTCAAAATTATGTAAATACATACTATCGCAATCGATTAAAACTAGCTATCACAAGAGAACAAGTGATGATCATGAATTCAAAGGCAGGTGCAGTATGTTCTTGGTTATATCGTTTGGCAAGTTTATTTGGCATTCAAACACAAAAGGGTATATTTATTGATTTGCAGGTCACAAATGAGGATATTGCGAATTTTTGTGGGATTACAACACGTAATAGTGTGAATCGAGTGATTCGTGGTTTAAAAGAAAAGTATATCATTCAAGTTAAAAACAATCGAATTATTGTTTTAGATATGGACTATTTAAAGCAATTTACAAAGTAGGGTAGCGTTAAACTATCCTTTTTTAATGTTAAGAAATAGTTAAGACAAACTATCTTTGGTTATATATAAAGAATTAATTGAAGTAAATAATGAGTTTGTACAAATTAACAATGCAATTTGCACAAATTAATCGACTTTATATAAAGGATAAATGAATGTATATAACCAAAAATGTTAAAATATGTGATAAATAAAGGAAAATACCATATATTAAAGTGTTAAAATAGCTAACCAGTGTACAAATGTTATAAAAAGTTGTTTGAAAACGTTTACAGGAAAGAGTATATTATATGAACAGAAATGGGTTCTTGTTAGGTTGTTTATAACAGAAAGGTTAGATTAGCTTAAGATAAAGGGAAAATGAATATATCAACCAATTAACATAAGATGATGTATGTTTATCTTAACATAATCTTAATGTGTGGATAGAGATATGGAAAAAAGGGATTTAAGACATTTAAAGCGAAAAGAATTGATTGACCTCATTGATAAGATGCAGACAGAAAATGATCTTGTATCAAATGTTGAGGTCAAGGAAGAACTAAATCGTTTAAAAGAGAGAGAGAAGTATTTAAAGCATTTACGTAAGACTTTGAGTGTACTCGTTGTCGTGGCTGCCATTTCTGTGTTAGTGGCAACACTGTGGATGCCTGTATTAAAGATTTATGGTTCAAGTATGGATCCGACTTTAGAAAATGGGCAGATTGTGGTGTCAATAAAGACAAAGAAATTAAAGTCGGGAGATGTTGTAGCATTTTGGCAGGGCAATAAGTTGTTGGTAAAACGTGTTATTGCTTGTCCTGGTCAAAAGGTAGATATAGATGTGAATGGAAAGGTGTCTGTGGATGGTAAAGCTATTCATGAAACGTATTTGGATAGTGAGTCATTAGGTAATACAGACATTGACTTTCCCCATCAAGTAGAGGATTCTCGTTGGTTTTGTATGGGAGATAATCGCGAGAGTTCAATAGATTCTAGAAGTGCTGCAATAGGGGATATTTCAAAAGAACAAATTGAGGGTAAGGTATTATTTTCAGTTTGGCCTTTAAATAAAATTGGAATTGTAAAGTAACAGAAAGTAGGTGTGATTGTGCAAGAGTATTTAAGGCATTTATTAAAAGATAAAGCGCGCTTAAGAAAATGGAAAAGGATCATGATAGCACTTTCTTGTATTGTGGTTGTTTGTACGGTCTATGCATTATCTTTACCAGCTCAAACAATGACTTGTGATAAGGAAGAACATACACATACTGCAGAGTGTTATGATGAAAACAATGAATTGATTTGCGAAAAGGAAGAGCATACACATAATGAGGATTGTATCAAACAAGAAGAAGTAAATGAACAAGAAGAAGTTGTCAAGGATGAACCAGAAACTCAAAATGATGAACAGGTATCTCAAGAAAGTGAAGAAGAGACAACAACGACTACAACTACAGAAACTACAACAGAAACTACAAAACAACCTTTTGATTTAAGTTCGGATGCAAATAAAGATAAGTTAAAATCTATTGTCATATAAAATCTATTGTCATATATTATAAAGATGAATATGGCAAATGGAAAAATTTGGATAGTGAAAATTTGGATAGTGGAAATGGTAATCCAAATAGTACGGAACTTTATTTGAAAGTAGAATTTGATAAAATTAATACAAAAGAGTTTTTAGAAAAACATAATGGTATACTTGTATACAGTCTTCCTGATTTTATGAGAGATTTCGAAAAGGCTGGAAATGGAACTCTTTTAGCTGGAGACAAGAATATAGGAACAATTGAAATTGAAAAGAATAAAGTGAAGTTTACTCTTGATCAAACCTATCTTAAAGGTTTAGTAGATAAAGGAAGTAATCAATTAAACGGTTCATTCTATGTGAAGGGTCAGATTGATTTAACAAAAATAAATCAAAATAATGGAGAGGCAAAATTGGTTGTTGGAAATAAAACTGTTATTTTAGATTATGGTCCAGATTGCATAGAAGAATTTGGTAATGTAACAATCGATAAGCAAATCCCCAATGTGGATAAAAAAGATAATTCTTTAACTTATACGGTGACAGTTACAGCTGGTAAGGATGGTTGTAAAGGTTTGTATGTTGTTGATAAGTTTACTTCAAATTCTAATTTAGTAAGTTATTTAGGAAATATTAGTTCTACAGAAACAGAATTAAATAGTACAGATAATAAACAAGATCCATTTGAAACAATAGAGAAATCATCATCACAATCGCATGGAAAGATCTATAAAGCGAAAATTCCAGATTCTAATACTAAAATACCTACATCAGGTGAACCAAATATCACAAATCCTTGTATTGTTTGGAATATTGGAAATATGGAACCAAATGAAATTCGTACACTTACTTATTATGTGAAGTTAAAGGATAAAGAGAGTTTAAATGGAAATACAATTAATAATAGTGCGTCTTTATATTCAAAAGGTTCTACAGATACTTATGATAAAGGAATAGGTACTGCTAAATTTACTCCTAAAATAGATTATAGTAATCAATTCACAAAAACAGTAGATGGAAATATCACTAGGAATAAGGATGGTTCATATACAATTCCATTTAAGTCATATATTTCCATTCATGAAGCTACGAGTAATTATACAATCAAGAATCTTCAATTCTATGATTATTTGAAACATGATTTAAATACGGAAATAAATGATGATTTATTACAATATATTCATTTTAATAAAAGTTCATTTAAATTATATAAGAATAATGATAATAATCCTGTTGATGCTTCACAATACAATATAAAGTGGTCAACTGATAATACAAAATTTGAAGAGTGGAATGACGAAGATAATTTTAGAAGTTTTGTACTATCTGGAAATGAGGATACTCCAATCAATTTAAGTCCAGGTAAGAGTTGTTATATTACATATAGCGTTACTGTAAAGCCTGAAGCTTTTGCTAAGTTGCATACAGATTCAATCCATGCATTTAACCGTTTCATTGCACATGCGGATAATGTGAATAAAAGAGATGATTTTGCGGGTGGATTTGAGGCTTGGAATTCTATTGCTAACATTAAAACATATGAATGGAATGCAAAACAGGTAGAAAAAATCGCAACGACAACACCTAAAACAGAAACAATGAGTGGAGATAGATTTATCTACGAAAATAATGCAATTCAAAAGGATTCAACTTCAAATACTAGTTTTACTATTCCTGAGGGAAGTTATAAATATACGGTTGAAACAAATAAAACATTGAATGATTTTAATGTTAACGAAGTAAAAATGACAGATACTTTAACTTCTAATCATATGAAGTATGTTGGGTATATGAAGGTGGATGCTTTAGAAGCGGAAGTGAATTCTCAAAAATTGCAGTGGGATGAAGCATCTCAAAATTATAAGTTACAGCCAACATATAATGTAGTAGAGACTAAATGGGTCAATATAAATGATCAGAATTCTTTTAGTTTAAAACCTTCTGATTTGGGTTGGACTGATAAAAATTATGCGTATCGTTTCACGTATTATGCAAAGCCAGATAATTTAGATACTTTTACAGAGACAAAGGTAAAGAATAAATTTACTCTTGAGGGTGTTGTTAAAAAAGGAACTGGAGAATTTACATTTAATAAAGAGGATGTTTCTAGAGAGACGACATTAACGATCAAGGGAAATTTAAATTTAAAGGTGAATAAACAATCTTGGTACTACAAAGAACCAGATTCGAATACTTGGGCGAATGGTGAGCTTTATTGGGTAGTGGATATTGGTGGTACTCAAATTAATAAAGACATGGTATTCCGTGATTTGATAAAAACAGGTGATGGAATAACACAGTCAAATTTACAGGAAGGTTCTTTGGTAGGCATCTATAAAGGTACGCTTCCAGAAGGAAAGAATATTTCAGATTATAAAGACATAGAGGATTTAAAAAATAAGAGTGGTTTAACTTCTATAGATGGTAAGTTTACATCTCAATTGAATGGTACAAATGAATTATTATTAACAGCTAAGGATGATATTCAGCTGGGTAATGAAAAGGTTTATATGATTATAAAATCCGAACCTTCTGAATTGCCATCACCAACAAATAATCGTGATACAAAGACATATAAAAATAGTATTTATATTAAAGAAGATGGTGAATATGTATCTCCAATGGATGCTGAAAAGACTTTATATACATCTCCAAAAATTTTAAAGGAGTTAGGACAAGTCTTTAAATATGATGGTACAGTTACAACACTTAAAATAGGTGCCGATAAAAAAGACAATGGAGATGCAGATCCTAGCAAGATTGATACTAAGTTACTAGACAATAGTAAAGGTGTATTTATATCATGGGCATTTAAAGTGAACTATGATGGACAATTAAGTGGAGATTATGACGTAATAGATGATATACCAGATGGCATGGAATTTTCGTATATGCGAGTTAAATGGCATGGGGATGAGCATGATGCTTCACAAGTTAAATCAAAGACAATAGACAATCCTGGTAGTGGTTGGGAATTCAGAGAAAATTATTCGACAAATGATAATGGGAATTCTGAACATACAATTTATTATGTAAATACAGATAGAAAACAAACTAAGATTCGACTGGGTGAATTTGTTTCGAAGAGTATAAGGGATAATAATTCAGTGGATGTACAAGTTGTTTGTAGAATCACAGATCCACAAGTATTATTAGGTGCTCAACCTAGTGATTTTATAAATAAGGTTACACTTCAAAAGAATGGTAAAGATATAGCCACATCATCAAGTCAAGTGCCAGTTAAATTAAATAAAACGGATAAGAATATTGTTAAGGAAATAGCGAAGAAGAATGGACAAAAGCTTGAATTTGAAATCAATACGAATCATCTTGGTCAAACACTACCTGCAAATGATAATGGTGGATTAACACTAGTGGATAAGTTGGGTGATAATCTAAGATTGGATATGACTTCAGTTAAAGTTTATAAAAATAATAATGTAGAATTAACAGATTGTATAAAATCATATCAAAATAATACTTTAGAAATTAGTCGTATCCCAAATGATGTTCCAATTAAAATCAGATACACAGTGACTGTAAATATGAAGCCAGGTGATGCTGTGAATATCGCAAATACAGCGTATTGGAAAGGCTATTCTGAAAATGGTGGTGACACTGTGCAAGAGAGTTATAGTTACTCGGTAAGTGGAATAATTCAAACTTCATCTGTAGTAAACTTTAAGCTTACAAAACTAGATCAGAATAATTTGGATACAGTATTAAGAGGTGCAACTTTTAAAATAGAAAAGTGTACATTTGATGAAAGTGGAAATATGACTACATCAGACATTTCAACTGAAACTACAAATGAGAATGGAATAATTACCGAACAATTACAATATGATACACTTTACAGAATTACGGAAACACAAGCACCATATGGCTATGTTCTTGATGATAAACCAATCTATATTTTGGATGTAAAAGATAAAGATAATTATGTAAATACGGTAAAACAAAAAATTAAAGATGGTGAATTGAATATATTGTATAAGCAAGAAAATTTTGATTTAGATGTAATGAATCATAAGGGTGAGATTACTGTAGTCAAAAAGTTTATTAATGATGCAGCAGGAAAATCAACGAAGCCTGTGAGTGGAATTTATACATTTGGATTGTATGATGACAAGAATAAATTAGATGAGAAAGCTATTATCTATGATGCTGGTGATACTCAAGATAAATCCGTTAAGTTTGAGAATCTAGAATTAAATAAAACATATTATGTTTATGAACTAGATGATCAAGATAAACCAATTACGGATACATCAAAAGAAGTAACAATAAACACTATGAATTATCAAGTGGTTTATGAGAAGAATGGAATTACATTAAGTAGTGACAAAAGCAGCGAAACAATTGTAGTAACAAACAAGAGCCGTACAAAAATATTACCTTCTACAGGTAGTATAGGAACCCTGATTTACAGGTTATTAGGAGCAATGTTGGTGGTTGCAAGTTTAATATGCCTGTCAAATATAAATAAAAATAAGAGAAAAGAAAAAAGGAGAAAGATATGAAACTAATTAAAAAGATTGCAGCCATTATGTTTGCGTTCATGATGGTATTCTCATTAAGTACAAACGTAAAAGCAGATGATTCAAATGAAGGAACACAAAGTACTGTAGGAAGTATTACTATTAATAATGCTATTCCAGGACATGAATATAAACTTTATAAGATTTTAATTTTGGAAAGTTACAACAATACAAATGCAGCTTATTCATATAAAGTAACTGATACGTGGAGAAACTTTTTAGAAAACACAAATCAAGGAGGTAAATATTTTACTGAGGATGGCAATAAATATGTAACCTGGAAAAACGATGTTAGTAAAGACCCTGCAAAAATGCGTGAATTTGTTACAGATGCAAATACCTATATTGAAACATTAAATGAACCAGATTATAGTGGGGTTTGTGAGAAAGATAAAAAAAGTATTACAATCAATGGTTTAACTCCTGGATATTATTTTATTAAATCTACAACTGGTGCTCTTTGCATGATAGATACTGCTAAGCCTAATGTAACAGTTGATGAAAAAAATAGTGCTCCAACAATTAGTAAAGTCATCGACAATGGTAAACGTCCTACTACAGGTCGTGATTATAATTCAGTTAGTATAGGGGATCATTTTGGTTATCAGATTGATATTAATGTAGGAGAAGGAGCACAAAACTATAAATTAGTAGATACATTGGATAAGGGATTAGATTTGTCAAATCATGAAGTAAATGGAAAAAATGCTGGTTTTCTTATAACTGCTACAAATTATACTAAAACACAATTAGATGAACATGTTGATTATGAAGTAAATATTGATTCTGCTACAAATAAATTTACAATAACTTTTTTATCAAAATGTTTAAATGATTGTAATGAAAATACTGTTATTCATGTTATGTATTCAGTAATAGTAAATGAAAAAGCTAGGATTGATACAGAAATGTTAAATGATGCAGTTTTAGAATATGGTACAAATTCAAAAACAGAACATGCAATCACAGAAACATATACTCACGGATTTAAAGTTTATAAATATACAACTACAGGTGGAGAAAAAGGATTAAAAGATGCAAAATTCAAATTATATACATTATCAGAAACAGGGGAAAAGAAATATTATAAATTTTCTAAAAGTACTGATGGGAAAGAGTACAAAAATTCTGGAGACACAGGAGAAGAAACATTAGTATCTCCAGAAGGAGGTAAATTTAATATAATACATTAGAAAATTAATACATCAATGTTGATAAAAAACACCAATCGAAGC
>ENA-UOJD01002955-UOJD01002955.1-human-gut-metagenome-genome-assembly--contig:-P48-NODE-2955-length-13113-cov-79.627508_pt1 | contig 13113 bp, 12 predicted proteins | sample MGYA00242342_ERZ723889 | MGnify/ENA metagenome assembly ERZ723889
GGGTGTCGGGGCGCAGCCCTGACCCAGTCACGTAGCGATAGCGGAGTGTATACTGGCTTAACCATGCGGCATCAGGGCGCATTGTATGAAAAGTGCACCATGCCGGGTGTGAAATGCCGCACAGATGCGTAAGGAGAAAATGCTCGTCCAGGCGCTTTTCCGCTTCCTCGCTCACTGACTCGCTGCGCTCGGTCGTTCGACTGCGGCGAGCGGAGTCTGCTGGCTCAAAAACGGCGATACGGTTATCCACAGAATCAGGGGATAAGGCAGAAAAGAACATGTGAGCAAAAAGGCAAAGGGCAAAAAAAGCCGCGTAGCTGGCGTTTTTCCATAGGCTCCGCCCCCCTGACGAGCATCACAAAAATCGACGCTCAAGTCAGAGGTGGCGAAACCCGACAGGACTATAAAGATACCAGGCGTTTCCCCCTGGAAGCTCCCTCGTGCGCTCTCCTGTTCCGACCCTGCCGCTTACCGGATACCTGTCCGCCTTTCTCCCTTCGGGAAGCGTGGCGCTTTCTCATAGCTCACGCTGTTGGTATCTCAGTTCGGTGTAGGTCGTTCGCTCCAAGCTGGGCTGTGTGCACGAACCCCCCGTTCAGCCCGACCGCTGCGCCTTATCCGGTAACTATCGTCTCGAGTCCACCCCGGTAAGACACGACAAAGCGCCACTGGCAGCAGCCATTGGTAACTGAAAAGTGGATTTAGATACGCAGAACTCTTGAAGTTGAAGCCTTATAGCGGCTACACTGAAAGGACAGCATTTGGTATCTGTGCTCCACTTAAGCCAGCTACCCGGTTAAGCAGTCCCCAACTGACTTAACCTTCGACTAAACCGCCTCCCCAGGCGGTTTTTTCGTTTACAGGGCAAGAGACTACGACGATCTGTAAAGGATCTCAAGAAGATCCTTTACAGGCTACCACTACCACCACTTCCCATACTCACTCCGGTAACAGTGGAAGATGGTGAAACAGCCCCACCTCCAGTATCTCTGACATTGTTGACTTGGCATGCTGCAAGCAGCATTATTCCTAGTGAAATGGCACAAATAATAATTTTTTTCATATATACCTTTATTATAATCCTATAGGTCAATGATGATTGATGAACATTCAATAGATATAGACAATAGAAAAGCCAATAACTTATTGTATTTATTTATGGCAATCGGAGTTATACCTTTACTCTGTATACTAGCCGTTTACTATACAAATCCAGACAATCTGTTCTTGCACACAATAGCTACCAGTACTGAAAACATCCCATCAATAACCTCCGCCTACAACCCATTAATGACAAAGGTTATGGATATTTATTGTAAAACAGCGCCTTCCCTTGCTTTGATATTATTTATCCTGACATTTAAAACGAGAAAGCTAATAAAAAAAACAAACCGAAATGCTGTACTTAGAAGTTGCTTATTAAGTCCATTTGTCTGTGCTGTTTTTTTGTATTTACTCTGTTTCCGAAACCTTGAGCTAACGACAGCAGGAAGGCCAGCCAGGCTAATGACCAACAATGATGCAACACTATTGCTATTTTATATTGGCCTGTACTTAATCATTTTTTTCATAAGCTATTTCACGCTATTCACACCAGTTACCACGTTTAAATTATTAAAAGAAAGGCAGTAACCCTGCCTTCCTTTTACCCGGTATTTATTAATGAGCGGGTTTAATGATTTCTTTATTTAGTGCATCTGCAAACTTGTCATCAATTAATGCACCTACAACTGCTGCGAGTAGAATACCTACGATACCGACAGCAATAGCAGGAGCCCCAAGAGATAAGGCATATGCCCCTAATGTGGCTGAAAAAACACCCAGGGCCACAGCAGAAGCGATGCCACTGAGCACCCAGGACTCCACCTCCAGCATCAGAGGTCCCCAGTTCCCGGTTTCATAGCCCTCGATGCTTTTCTCCCGGACCTTCTCAACCTTCATCACCACATCGGCAAATTTGAAAGCCTTGCTGATATTACCCAGTTTATTTGCCATATCCTGAGCATCAATACTTCGCCAGACGTTCGCCAGTGCATCACTGTCGGCCCTGTTAAATTTAAACCCCGGATTAGACAAAACTTTATTTAATGACGCCATTGCATCATCGTAGCTACGGATAGTTTTCCCCTGGAAATTTTTGACATCATCAGCAATTTCTCTTGCTAACGACTTATAAGCATCTCCAAGATAATCACCGACCTTATTACCTATATCAGAGATAACTTCAGCGGCTTTATTAAGTACATCACTCTGAATCCGGTCACGGTTCATACTGAAAGAATAAAACACATCATAAGCAGCTTTTTTAGCTTGATCCTGTCGTTGAGGCTCTTCATTATTAAATCCTAATGCCTCATATATCTCTTCCGGGGTCTTATGGTCGACTTTATCCATAATACCAGCCTTAGCTTTTTCACTCCCTACATAAGGACGAACAGCTGTTCTAGTTACAGATAAAACATTACCATAATCATCAAGCACCACTAAATAGTGGAACTGTTCAACATCAACATCAAATTTTCTCACATTAGGAGGCAAACGATCCCACGCATCTTCAGCCTGTTGTTTTGCTTTTTCCTGCCGCTGAGATTCATCTTTATTAAAACCTAACGCCTCATATATCTCCTCAGGAGTTTTATGATTGATTTTTTCCATAATACCCGCCTTAGCTTTTTCACTCCCTACGTAAGGACGGACACCTGTTCGAAGAATACCGATAGCTCTACCATTATCATTAAGCGTTACACGATATTTAAAACCATCGATACTCACATCAATCTCTCGCGGTAAGTTGTTTTTATCCCACTTACGAGCAACTTCATCATTAGGATTTTCAGGGATATAGCCCCCCTGAACATCACTATTTCCGCCAGCCCCAGGAACTCCATATACAGGCGTTTTTACCAGACCATTTGTGATGGTAATGCGCACCTGCCCATTATCATCAACATAAGGCGGCACATCCGGATTATTGGTTTTACTCCATCCCCACCCCGTCTGACTTCCATGTTCACGACCTCCATTACCAGAGCCTGAACCACCACCCCAGTGAACCCCACTATTACTATTATTATTTCCACCTTGCTGATTCAGATTCGCCCCTGTTCCCCCCATAGACTCACCAGCAGTTGGGCCATATCCACTTAGTTCTTTAGCCATAAATTCCTCTTTGATAATTAAAACAATAAATTAAAAACAGAACACTGTACATATAACCACTGGTTTTATGTACAGCAAAACCTACTACTCACTATTGTCCATGTCAAGAGCATGGATTTTCATTTTTGCTATAAGGATCACGCTATGGGGAGGCAGGCATTGAGAACGTCGAAACAGAACACCGGAGCAAATCAGGATGAGATATAAAACTGTTGGATCATGAAAAACGGAGAACGATGTGAGCAAATCACCCCGCCATAAACTGAACAAAACAGACAAACGACTTCTCGACACCCTTGTTGCTGCCGGATATGAGCATGACAAAGCCCGTGACCTCATCCAGAAACAGGTTTACACGCTGACACTGGCTGATCAGCGTCATGTGGTCAGTGAAATCAGTAATGGTGTGAATCCCACCCAGGCTTACTCGGCGGTATACCAGGCAAGACGCATTCGCCTCGCCCGTAAATATCTGAACGGTAAAAAGGTTATGGAAGAAACCGGGGAAAATACGCCCCCATCAACGTAAGGATTTCTTTTGCCGCTCCAGAGACTCCAGTTTTTTACGCAAATCCTCTCTTTTTTGGGCATCTCTGGTGCCAGCCAGCTCTGCTCTCAACTCATCGATCTGAAGTTGTATCTTCAGTCTGTTACTGAACATTTTCTGTCTGGCATTAACATCCGCAACAATGCCGTTTTTTGTCTTCTCGGCCTTTTGTTGAAAAACATTGCTGTCCGCATGACTGGCAACCGAAGCAGAAAGAACACTAAAAAGCAGGACTGGCACACATTTTTTCACGGGATTATTCCTGACTCATTGACCATCAAATCACATTGGGAGTAAACCGACGTATGATAAGAGATACTCTTCGGAGATATAACTCCCTGAGTATCAAGATTAAAAACGCAAGGAGATGTTTATGAGATCTGCCGCTACCAGGCTGCTTCTGATACCTCTGATAACAGCAACAATAGCTCTTACAGGATGCACCCCAAAGACCAGCCTGGAACGACATACCCGACATTATGTTTATGCTTCAGATGATGGATTTGATCCTAACTTCTATACCCAGAAAGCAGACACCATACGTATGATGCTCCCGTTCTTTCAGCAGTTCCGGGATATGGGGATGAAAGACAAAGCAGCCGGAGTATCAGCAGAAACGTAGACTGGCCCCCTGAATCTCCAGACAACCAATATCACTTAAATAAGTGATAGTCTTAATACTAGTTTTTAGACTAGTCATTGGAGAACAGATGATTGATGTCTTAGGGCCGGAGAAACGCAGACGGCGTACCACACAGGAAAAGATCGCAATTGTTCAGCAGAGCTTTGAACCGGGGATGACGGTCTCCCTCGTTGCCCGGCAACATGGTGTAGCAGCCAGCCAGTTATTTCTCTGGCGTAAGCAATACCAGGAAGGAAGTCTTACTGCTGTCGCCGCCGGAGAACAGGTTGTTCCTGCCTCTGAACTTGCTGCCGCCATGAAGCAGATTAAAGAACTCCAGCGCCTGCTCGGCAAGAAAACGATGGAAAATGAACTCCTCAAAGAAGCCGTTGAATATGGACGGGCAAAAAAGTGGATAGCGCACGCGCCCTTATTGCCCGGGGATGGGGAGTAAGCTTAGTCAGCCGTTGTCTCCGGGTGTCGCGTGCGCAGTTGCACGTCATTCTCAGACGAACCGATGACTGGATGGATGGCCGCCGCAGTCGTCACACTGATGATACGGATGTGCTTCTCCGTATACACCATGTTATCGGAGAGCTGCCCACGTATGGTTATCGTCGGGTATGGGCGCTGCTTCGCAGACAGGCAGAACTTGATGGTATGCCTGCGATCAATGCCAAACGTGTTTACCGGATCATGCGCCAGAATGCGCTGTTGCTTGAGCGAAAACCTGCTGTACCGCCATCGAAACGGGCACATACAGGCAGAGTGGCCGTGAAAGAAAGCAATCAGCGATGGTGCTCTGACGGGTTCGAGTTCTGCTGTGATAACGGAGAGAGACTGCGTGTCACGTTCGCGCTGGACTGCTGTGATCGTGAGGCACTGCACTGGGCGGTCACTACCGGCGGCTTCAACAGTGAAACAGTACAGGACGTCATGCTGGGAGCGGTGGAACGCCGCTTCGGCAACGATCTTCCGTCGTCTCCAGTGGAGTGGCTGACGGATAATGGTTCATGCTACCGGGCTAATGAAACACGCCAGTTCGCCCGGATGTTGGGACTTGAACCGAAGAACACGGCGGTGCGGAGTCCGGAGAGTAACGGAATAGCAGAGAGCTTCGTGAAAACGATAAAGCGTGACTACATCAGTATCATGCCCAAACCAGACGGGTTAACGGCAGCAAAGAACCTTGCAGAGGCGTTCGAGCATTATAACGAATGGCATCCGCATAGTGCGCTGGGTTATCGCTCGCCACGGGAATATCTGCGGCAGCGGGCTTGTAATGGGTTAAGTGATAACAGATGTCTGGAAATATAGGGGCAAATCCAAAACGGCACAGCAACGTGCAAAAGAATTCCACTCAGAAAAATTTTTTCACTCACTCCAGAGCACAACAACCTTTGCTGGCAGAAAATACACAAACAGCGATATGCCTTCGCTGAAAAAAATGAAACTAATGGCAGACACCATTTCTGCGGTTTATCTCGATGGATACGAGGGCAGACAGTAAGGGATTTACCATAATCCCTTAATTGTACGCACCGCTGAAATGCGTTCAGCGCGATCACGGCTGCTGACAGGTAAAAATGGCAACAAACCACCCGAAAAGCTGCCGCGATCGCACCTGATAAATTTTAACCGTATGCATAGCTATTCAGCCATGTGAATAACGCTGGTTTTGCCTGCGTAAACCTCATGACACTGTTTTTTTTCCATCTTTTCAGTTGATGACATACGCAGACATCGCGGGATGAGGCTGAGGAATGAGCGCGATCTGGCAAAGAGGCAAAACACAGCAACAAAAACGACACGCCAGAATCGCGCCCGGATGCGTTTTTAACGCGTTCCGGTACCATCTGGCAACCTCCCGGAACAACTCACCGTCACATCCCCATTGACGGGCCACGCCATACCTGTGCTTCCCGTTCCTGCTCTTCATGCCAGGACCGCGCACGCTCCCGTTCCAGGCGTGCCTGCCTTTCCTGTTCATCCCTTATCTGCTGTTCGTGATAAATAACCGACTCAAGCGGTCCACCTGCCCGGCTAATCTCTGCACCTGCTGACTCAAGTCGTCGCACTGTTCCCTCAGTTGCCCGTTCTCCTGTCGTGTCAGCTCGAACATATGCTGCAAATCCGTGAAGGCGCTCTCCCAGTCTTTCAGCCGCTGCGTATAGTCCTGCTGCAATTGCTCTAAGGCGTTCAGTAAGTGCATTTCCAGCTCTGTCATACTCACTTACTCCCTGACCAGTCTTACTGCGTTCTTCTTCTCCACCGTCCAGTTGTTTTCCCCCTTCACCCCGGACGGCAGCACCAGAAATTTCCCGTTCCTGCCCTCGTGATACGTCACACCCCATGTTTTTTCCCGGAGTTTCGCCAGCGTCTCTTCCTGGTCCCTGATAGCCAGGATGTTCGCCGCAATCCGGCTTTCCTGCCACTGAATCAGCCCCCATGACGCCAGAAAAATCCCGCCCGTGACGCAAAGCGCCGTCAGCGACGGGTACAGTATCCGCCCTTTGATCAGCTTCCAGAGCAGCTCTTCCTGCCGCCGGGCCAGTTCGTTCTCTGTGGCGCTGAACTGCGCGTTCACGGCACTGTTCAGCGTCTCCAGTTGTTCTTTCACCGCTGCTGTGTGTGCGCTGATAGCGTCTCTGATTTTCTGCCCGTTTAAGTTCAGTTCCCTGTCTACAGACGCTTCGAGCTTCCTGAACTCGCTGTTCAGCATGTTCTCTGTAGAGACGGCACGCTCTTTCAGTTTCTTCTCGAAGTCTGTCCCCATTTGTAAAAGATTGCTCATACAGCGCCCCTTTCAGCCTGAGATTACGCCCGCCCTCCGGGTCGGCGATACTGATACTGCTCCGGGTTGTCCTCACAACCTCAAAACCTGCCGCTGTAAGCGCCTCAGTGACATCCTGACGCGTTTTTAGCGCTCCGGCATGGTAAAGAGCCTCCAGTCCCCTCGTAATCGCTTCTGCGGCCTCCTGTTTCGCTTTCGGCAGATTATTCGGGGTGACAAGTGTCCGCCTGTTCTCCGGTGCGTTCGGGTCGTGCAGCCCGTAATGGTGATTCACCAGTGTCTGCCAGGCATTGATTCGCGGACGGTCCGCCCGGTCGTAATAGGGCTGGAGCCGTTTTCCGCTCGCCAGCTCCATATTCGGGATGACAAAATTCAGCTCAAGACGCCCCTTGTCCTGGTGCTCCACCCACAGGATGCTGTACTGATTTTTTTCAAGACCGGGCATCAGTACCCGCTCAAAGCTCTCCATCACCCTTTCACGCTCTCCCGGTGGCAGGGTCTGCTCTGCAAAAGACAGAACCCCCGAGGTGTATTTTTTCGCAAACGGCGTGGCATCGATGAGTTCCCGTACCTCTTCGGGAGCACCCCGCAGAACTCTCGCCCCTTCCCGGTTACGCTCCCGGCCCAGCAGGTAATCAACCGGACCACTGCCACCGCCTTTTCCCCTGGCATGAAACTTAACTATCATCCCGTTCTCCCTGTTTACGGACCTCATCCCTAAGCTCACTCAGTTCACGTCCGATGGCCATCAGTGCAGCCACCACATGAACCCGGTCATGCCCCGACCACTGTCCGCTGTTTATCTTCCTGGCTATCTGATTCAGGTTATTGCCGACCGAAGCGAACTGGCGCAACAGCGGCGGTGCCAGTGTCGGAAGACCTGACGTTTTCGATGGCGGTGCCCCCAGGCAGACCTTACGCATCCATGACGCAAGTTGTTTTCCCTCACAACGTGCCAGCAGCCGCGCATGTTCCTCATCCGTGACCCGTATCGTGAGCATCCTTTCGCGTTTCACCGGTATCATTAAAAACCTCCGACAGACTCCCCACACATGGAGAAACAGAACTGTGACTAAACAGGAAAAAACCGCCCTTAACATGGCCCGCTTCATCAGAAGCCAGACGCTGACCCTGCTGGAAAAACTGAATGAACTGGACGTCGACGACCAGGCTGACATCTGCGAAGCGCTTCACGACCACGCTGACGAGCTTTACCGCAGCTGCCTCGCACACTTCGGGGATGACGGTGAAAACCTCTGACACATGCAGCTCCCGGAGACGGTCACAGCTGGCCTGTGAGCGGATGCCGGGAGCAGACAAGCCCGTCAGGGCGCGTCAGCGGGTTTTAGCGGGTGTCGGGGCGCAGCCATGACCCAGTCACGTAGCGATAGCGGAGTGTATACTGGCTTAACCATGCGGCATCAGGGCGCATTGTATGAAAAGTGCACCATGCCGGGTGTGAAATGCCGCACAGATGCGTAAGGAGAAAATGCTCGTCCAGGCGCTTTTCCGCTTCCTCGCTCACTGACTCGCTGCGCTCGGTCGTTCGACTGCGGCGAGCGGAGTCTGCTGGCTCAAAAACGGCGATACGGTTATCCACAGAATCAGGGGATAAGGCAGAAAAGAACATGTGAGCAAAAAGGCAAAGGGCAAAAAAAGCCGCGTAGCTGGCGTTTTTCCATAGGCTCCGCCCCCCTGACGAGCATCACAAAAATCGACGCTCAAGTCAGAGGTGGCGAAACCCGACAGGACTATAAAGATACCAGGCGTTTCCCCCTGGAAGCTCCCTCGTGCGCTCTCCTGTTCCGACCCTGCCGCTTACCGGATACCTGTCCGCCTTTCTCCCTTCGGGAAGCGTGGCGCTTTCTCATAGCTCACGCTGTTGGTATCTCAGTTCGGTGTAGGTCGTTCGCTCCAAGCTGGGCTGTGTGCACGAACCCCCCGTTCAGCCCGACCGCTGCGCCTTATCCGGTAACTATCGTCTTGAGTCCAACCCGGAAAGACACGTAAAAACGCCACTGGCAGCAGCCATTGGTAACCGGGTTAGCAGAGCGAGATTTATAAGTTGGTAACAGAGTTCTTGAAGTATCAGCCTGATTCTGGCTACACTAGAAGAACAAGTTTTGGTGGTCTGCGCTCTGCTTAAGCCAGATTACCTGGTTAGATAATCTGCCAGGATTAGCTAACCTTTGAAAAACCACCTGCCAGGGTGGTTTTTCTTTATGTAGAGATTATGCTTTTAATAAGCACGCAGTCAAGGATTACAATCTCTTATAATTTAATGTATTTTTCCAGATCTACATTCTCTAATGCATCAGATATAAAAGACTGTATGTCTTTAAGTTGAGGTTTATCCTCTAAAAGATCATCTACATTCAGTTTCGAACTAATATAGGAAGAGACCTTTGCAACCCAATACGGATCACTCATCGCAACAACTTTACCATCAATCTCTTCAGCCATATTAACTATTCTACTTCTATCACCAATAACGTCAACAATAACCATTGTGCTTATATTATGCATCACTCCGCCAATATCATCCATTCGTCTAAATCTAGATACTTTATCCAAACTTATTTCTGTGTTACCCCTACCAATAAAACCAATGTCAACCCTAATCGCCTTCCCATTAAAAACAAGAGTAGCATCAGACTCCCTGTCATCAGCTCTTGTTGAAAGAGTAAAACATTTAGCATTTAACCCTTCTTCAATTTTTTCTTTATATTCAAAACCCATTATTGTAAATAAAGAACCGAGTATTAGCTTTTCAAAATATTTACCATGAAGAGATTTCTCAGATCCCCTAATAGTTAAAGTTTGCGAACCAAGAGATAAAATAATATAGCAAAAATCTTCTAAAGACACCTTTTGCCCACCAATAGATATCTCTCCAATTTTATCTTCATACCCGTTTTTTATTTTAAGTATTTCTTCTTGCGTCCTTAAAGCAAGTCTATCAAAACCATCCCCATGCTCATCTCTTAAAACATTTTGGGTCTGTTTATTTGTCATCATAACCATCCACTCGAGAACAGGTTGATTAGACTTAACATAAGACTTGTTCGATAATGCATTTTTTGCATAGAGATAAAGCTGCTTTGGCGTTATCCCTTCTTTCATTTTATCCACAAAAAAGTCAAAAAAAGAGAGATTGCTTTCTAACAATCTAGTACGAGTTAGTATTTCAGTGAATTCGCGAACATTTTTACCTGTTAAAACATCATAAACAACCTTTTTAAAAACATCCGTTCCGAACTTATCTAAAACATCATTTTTTGAAATTTTCGCCAACGCTATGAGTTCGTTAGGGAAACAATTTTTATCCTTGAAATTCATATCCTCACCATGGACATAGTAAAAATGAGATGCTAAGATAGCAGGTTGTATGGTAACAGATCGATAGTTAGGAAAAATGACAGTTAAAAACAATTACTTAAACAGAGGTTATTTGGTAACCTCTACGACTCAGGCGAAAAAAATAGCAAAGTTGCACCTAGAGAAATTAGACTTAGCTGATAAATTTTCCTTTGGGTTACCTGAAGTCGATGATCGGTACCATGTATGGCGTGTACCATTAGTAGCGACAGGCCACAGGATTGGTGAAATAGTTATAAATTCAAAAACGTCAACTATTGATTATAAGAAAAGTTCGAAGTCTCCATTTCTTATTAAGAAAGCAATGGAGGTTGTCCATACCCCAAAAAAGGTAAAAAAAGAAAAAAAAATCATATCAAAGTCACCATTAAATAACATGTTACTACAAGGCAACTGCGCGGAGACCTTGAAAAAATTACCTGATGAATCAGTGAACTTAGTATTCACATCACCGCCATATTACAATGCCAAACCAGAGTATTCCGAATATCATACATATGATGAATACCTCTCTCTATTGCGTTCAGTAATAAAAGAGTGCCATAGAGTTTTAAGCGAAGGTCGTTTTTTCGTCATCAATGTCTCGCCCGTTTTAATAAGAAGGGCGTCACGGAATGAAGCATCAAAAAGAATAGCTGTTCCTTTTGACTTGCACAGGTTATTTATAGAAGAAGGCTATGAATTCATAGATGATATACATTGGGTTAAACCAGAAGGAGCTGGCTGGGCTTTAGGTAGAGGCCGTCGATTCGCAGCTGACCGCAATCCGTTGCAATATAAACCAGTACCAGTAACTGAGTACATTCTTGTTTACAGAAAAAAAACTGATAAATTAATAGATTGGAACATAAGAAACCATCATAGCAAAGAGGATGTTTTTGACTCAAAAATCGGCGACGATTACGAAAAGACAAACCTATGGAAAATAAATCCATCTCGTAACAGAAAACATCCTGCTACATTTCCATACGGTCTGGCAGAAAGAGTTATAAAATACTATTCTTTCAAAAATGATGTTATTTTAGATCCTTTTGCTGGATCGGGAACAACAGCAAAAGCAGCAATTGATTTAGGCAGAAGATTTGTGATGTGTGAGATATCAAAGCAGTATATTGATCTGATCATAGAAGGAACCATGCTAGGTGGTGATTTAAAAATCATAAATTAATCAAACTTTACTGTGGTAAAAGCCGCCTTAAGGCGGCTTATTTACGCGTCAACATCAGCCACATTGTCGAATTTACCATAATCCCTTAATTGTACGCACCGCCAAAACGCGTTCAGCGCGATCACAGCAGCAGACAGGTAAAAATGGCAACAAACCACCCGAAAAACTGCCGCAATCGCGCCTGATAAATTTTAACCGCATGAATACCTATGCAACCAGATGGTACAGACCACATTAGCCTGTCTTAATCCACTTAACCTGCCATTTTTCATGGTTTCACCATCCCAGCGAAGGGCCATCCAGCGTGCGTTCCTGTATTTCCGGCTGACGCTCCCGTTCCAGGGATAACACATGTTCGCGCTCCTGTATCAGCCGTTCCTCTCTTATCTCCAGTTCTCGCTGTATAACTGGCTCAAGCGTTCTGTCTGCTCGCTCAAGTGCTGCACCTGCTGACTCAACTGCATGACCCGCTCGTTCAGCATCGCGTTGTCCCGTTGCGTAAGCGAAAACATCTTCTGCAATTCCACGAAGGCGCTCTCCCATTCGCTCAGCCGCTGCATATAGTCCTGTTGCAGCTGCTCTAAGGCGTTCAGCAAATGTGTTTCCAGCTCTGTCACTCTGTGTCACTCCTTCAGATGTACCCACTCTTTCCCCTGAAAGGGAATCACCTCCGCTGATTTCCCGTACGGAAGGACAAGGAATTTCCTGTTCCCGTCCTGCACAAACTCCACGCCCCATGTCTTCGCGTTCAGTTTCTGCAATGTCTCTTCCTGCTTCCTGATTTCTTCCAGGTTCGCCTGTATCCTCCCTCCAAGATACCAGAGCGTCCCGCCACTCGCTGTAAACAGGAGAAAGACTATCCCCAGTAACATCATGCCCGTATTCCCTGCCAGCTTTAACACGTCCTTCCTGTGCTGCATCATCGCCTCTTTCACCCCTTCCCGGTGTTTTTCCAGCGATTTCTCTGTCGAGGCTGTGAACAGGGCTATAGCGTCTCTGATTTTCGTCTCGTTTGAGGTCACAGCCTCGCTGACAGACTCGCCGAGCCTCCTGAACTCGTTGTTCAGCATTTTCTCTGTAGATTCGGCTCTCTCTTTCAGCTTTTTCTCGAACTCCGCGCGCGTCTGTAAAAGATTGCTCATAAAATGCTCCTTTCAGCCTGATATTCCTCCCGCCGTTCGGGTCTGCAATGCTGATACTGCTTCGCGTCACCCTGACCACTTCAATCCCTGCCTCCGTGAGCGCCTGAATCACATCCTGACGGCCTTTTATCTCCCCGACATGATAAAGAGCGTCTATCCCGCGTGTGACGCTCTCTGCAAGCGCCTGTTTCGTTTTCGGCAGGTTATCAGGGAGAGTCAGTATCCGGCGGTTCTCCGGGGCGTTGGGGTCATGCAGCCCGTAATGGTGATTAACCAGCGTCTGCCAGGCATCAATTCTCGGCC